>VOFF01000071.1_pt1 | contig 71635 bp, 126 predicted proteins | sample 5384061 | NCBI WGS metagenome assembly VOFF01 (sample SAMN12384725, study PRJNA508395) | human gut metagenome | isolation source: healthy gut E | host: Homo sapiens | reverse complement strand
AATCAGTAAAAGGTAATAATAGCTTTCATCTAGACACCCCACTCTTAAAAAAGTCCTAGGAAGTGCATGATTGGGAAAACGAAAATCCAGCTGTCACAACGGTCCAAAAAATACCACCATGCCCAGGAATGAGATTGCCTGAGTCTTTAACGCCAAAGTGACGTTTAATAGCTGATTCAACCAAATCACCAAATTGACCAAAGATACTAAAGAGAATCGTACAGATAAGCAACCAGAAGAAGTTATGAGGGGCATAAACGCCGTGGTTAATCAAACCAAAGATAAGAGCCACAATGATTGCGGATAAGATACCACCAACACTACCCTCAATGGTTTTATTAGGTGATACTTTTGGCCATAACTTTTTTTGACCAAATCGACGACCAAAGAGATAGGCACCAATGTCCGTCGCCCAAACAATGAAGAGGGCAAATAAAACTTTTTCCCAGCTATCCAAACGTGCTGCAATGAGATTTTGGAAACCAAAACCAACATAAAAGGCAGAAGTGATTGGATATACTGCATCATCAAAAGAATAGTGGTCGCTATTAAGGACAGTCCCTGCTAGAATCAAAAAATGAAATAACAGCGAAACCTGTCACACTAGCATTTGTTGGAAGACTGATAAAATACCGATCAATCGGTACAGCCAAGATAAAAGGCTGCCACCATTGATAAAATACCCTCGATAGAGAAAATCTCCAAGTGCTTCATGCGAAGCATCTCAGACACCGCAACCATGGCCATAGCTCCAACCAAAAGTTGGAAAGGAAGACCACCGATAAAGAGCAATGGGAGGAAAATGGCTGCTGCCACACCCCCACCAATTAAACGTTCTTGCATGAGAGGTCCTTTCTAGACACCACCGAAGCGACGGTGACGTTTATTGTAGTCAGAGATAGCTTGACGTAGCCCCTGCTGGTCAAAGTCTGGCCAGAAAACATCTGTGAAGTAAAACTCACTATAGGCAGATTGCCAAGGCAAGAAATTACTAAGACGAAGCTCGCCACTCGTACGGATAATTAAATCTGGATCACGATAAAAGGTAAGGCAATTTATCTGTCATCAAATGCTTAGCAATGAGATCTTCATCAATAGCTTCAGGACTAAGTTTTCCTGCTTCAACCTCTTTAGCAATCGCTTGAACAGCAGACACAATCTCCGCACGACCACCATAGTTCAGTGCAAAGTTGAGAACCAAACCGGAATTATGTTTCGTCTGCTCAACTGCCTTTTCAAGAGCATCTAAAGTTTCCTTAGGCAAACGACTGTTATCTCCGATTGTCAAAATGCGAACATTGTTTTTGTCTAATTCTGGTACATACTTGTTAAAAAATTCAACTGGCAAATTCATGATAAATTTAACTTCATCTTGTGGACGTGACCAGTTTTTCAGTTGAGAAAGCATATACTGTCAATACCTTAACTCCAAGTTGTGATGCTTCGATAGTTACCTTTTGCAAGGCGTCCATCCCAGCCTTTTATGCCCCCATCACACGTGGTTGTAGACGTTTTTTAGCCCAACGGCCATTTCCATCCATAATAATGCCAATATGGTTGGGAATATTGACTAGAACCTCTTGATGAGATTTTTTTCTAAATTTAAACATGGAATATCCTCTAAATATAGTTTACCCTTTATTTTACCACATTTTCAGGGGTTCTGAACAGTTTTAATACCGATAAGATTAGAAAACGCAAAAAAAAGACCAGGGATTTAACCTAGTCTCAAATACACAACTTAGTTTTCGTCAGAAGACTCAATTGCTGAATCTTCTTCGATAATTGTCTTCTCAGTTGTTTCTGCTGTTTCTGTAGTTGGTGCTGGTGATCACTTTCATGATTGAACGACTCAAATCAAAGGTCAAGAAGACACCTTCTGCATCCAAAACGATACGGTTATTTTCTTTGTCAATCTCATCAACAACAGCAATCAAACCACCAATTGTTTCAACTTCAGCACCCTTAGCAAGACCTGCAAAACGATCTTCCTGGGCCTTTGCTTGGCGACGACGGCTGAAAGCCACATAAGCAACAATGGCGACCACATAAATGGCCAAAACTAGCATCATATTCATATTTCGTATTCCTCCAATAATTCACTTGGCTACTACTATATCAGATTAAGTCAGGACAAGCAAGACAAATCCTTAGATAGACCACACAAAAACACTTTCCTTATGACGGAAAGTGTTGAATGAGATTACATATCTGCTACGTTGTGGTAAACCTTTTGAACATCATCGTCTGCTTCAAGCGCATCAATAAGTCCTTCGAAAACTTCAAGGTCTTCACCTTCAAGAGTAACCTCAGTTTGTGGAATCATTTCAAGTTCAGTCACTTGGAACTCTTCTTGACCGTTAGCACGGAGAGCTTCCAAAGCTTTGTGAAGATCTGTTGGCTCAGTATAAACAGTGATAGTACCATCTTCTGCTTCTACATCTTCAACTTCTACATCTGCTTCAAGCAATTGTTCAAAGATTGCGTCTGCATCTTCACCTGCAAAAACGATAACACCTTTTTTATCAAACATGTATGAAACAGAACCTGATGCACCCATGTTACCACCGTTTTTACCAAAGGCAGTACGTACGTTAGCAGCTGTACGGTTAACGTTTGAAGTTAAAGTATCTACAATGATCATAGAACCGTTAGGTCCAAATCCCTCATAACGCCCCTCAACGAAAGTTTCATCTGTGTTACCTTTAGCCTTATCAATAGCCTTATCAATAACGTGTTTTGGCACTTGCGCTTGTTTAGCACGTTCCAAAACAAATTTCAAAGCTGAGTTTGATTCTGGATCTGGTTCACCTTGTTTAGCAGCCACATAAATTTCGACACCAAACTTAGCATAAATCTTGAGTTAGCACCATCTTTAGCAGTTTTTCTTAGCAACGATATTAGCCCATTTACGTCCCATGGGATTCACCTCTTCTAAGAGATTTGTATCTCTGATTTGTTTTTTCTTTTTTGAAAATAGCAAAGCTTGCTAAATTCACAATCCCTTACATTATAGCACTTTGACTGCCGTTAGTAAAATTGAAATAAAGACGAAGTGCTAATAACAGAAAAAGACCAGCCAAAGCTGATCTTATCTGAGAATTACAAGCGAGCGTTAAGTTCTGCTCCAAGTTCTTCAAATCCTGGTTTACCAAGAAGGGCGAACATGTTTTTCTTGTATGCTTCTACACCTGGTTGGTCGAATGGGTTGATAGCATTCAAGTAACCTGAAAGGGCGATAGCAATTTCAAAGAAGTAGATGATGTAACCCAATGTAAAAAGGCATCTTGTTCAGGAAGAGTGATGAACATGTTTGGCACATCACCATCTGTGTGAGCAAGAAGAACACCGTCTGCTTTTTTTGTTAACAAAGTCAACATCTTTACCTTGGAGGTAACCAAGTCCATCAAGATCTTCTTCCAATTCAGGGATAATCACGTTCTTACGTGGTTTTCCACACGAACAACTGTCTCAAATAGGTTACGTGTACCTTCTTGGATAAATTGTCCAAGAGAGTGCAAGTCTGTTGAGAAGTTTGCTGATGTTGGGTAGATACCTCTTTGGTCTTTACCTTCAGATTCACCAGCCAATTGTTTCCACCATTCTGAGAAGTATTGAAGTGATGGTTCGTAGTTAGCCAAGATTTCAGTTGTGTAACCTTTACGGTAAAGGATGTTACGAAGTGCAGCGTATTGGTAAGCTTCGTTTTCAGAGATTTTATCTGAAGTGTAGTTTTGCGAGCTGCATTCGCACCTTCCATAAGGGCTTTGATGTCAGCTCCTGATGCTGCGATTGGCAAAGAAACCAACGGCTGTCAATACTGAGAAACGTCCACCGATGTCATCTGGAACAACAAAGTTTCCCAACCGTTAGCATCTGCTTCAACTTTAACTGCACCTTTTGGCGGTCAGTTGTTGCATAGATACGTTTGTTTGCTTCTTCGTGACCGTATTTCTTAACCAAAAGTTCCTTTGAAGACACGGAAAGCGATAGCTGGTTCAGTTGTTGTACCTGATTTAGAAATCACGTTTACTGAGAAATCTTTATCTTCAACATACTCAAGCAAGTCTGCAAGATAAGTTGATGAAATTGAGTTACCAGCGTAAACGATTTGTGGTGCTTTGCGTTCTTCTTTTGTTTGAAGGTTAGCAAAGTGATGATTCAAGAAGTCAATGGCTGCTTTGGCACCAAAGGTAAGAACCACCGATACCGATAACAACCAAAACATCGCTTTCTTCTTTGATTTTTCAGCAGCTTTTTAAATACGATCAAATTCTTCACGATCGTAGTTTTCTGGAAGGTCACGCCATCCAAGGAAGTCTGCCCCTGGGCCAGTTCCTTTGCGAATCATTTCGTCTGCTACTGTTACTTGTGCTTGAAGGTTATCCACTTCATGTGGTGCAACAAATTTGTCTAATACTTCTGAATAATCAAATGTAATATGAGCCATTAGTTTCTCCTTATAAAAAAATCAATTCTACCCTTTATTCTACTCTTTTTATTTATCTTTTGACAATATTTTTACCCTTATTAGGTCATAATAGGATACAGTTTCTATTTAAATGTTAATTCTGCTTCAAGGCCATAATGATCACTTACTAGAGATTGATTGTTCCCATCAAAAAATGACACTAAGGCGATTTACTGCCCACTCTTGGCTTGCAAAAACATAGTCAATACGTAAAGGTTCTTCATTACCTTTCCAACCATCGATACCTGGTCCAACTGTATAGCTACCAGTTGTTTCTTTGGCTACTTCAAAACTATCTTGAAGATTGAGCGAGCTAGCCAAAATGGCTTTATGCCCTTCGCGACCTGCTGGGTTGTTAAAGTCACCTGCTAGAATGAGCGGTTTCCCAATAGCTTTGAAACGTTCCTTCAATACGTGCCCACTCTTCTTGAAACCTTTGTCCCACCATGAAAGGTGAACACTAGCAACAGCAACTTCTCGGCCATCTACAGTAGTTTCAGCAACTGCTACACGGCGTGTATGGTAGTCAGTTGGATCATCAACATCTGAAACCAAGATTTCACTAGCTGTCAATGGTTGACGTGACAAGACGGCAACCCCTTCATTAAGGTGATCATAACCAATGTGATTATAAGCCCAAGTCCAATGGTATTGAAGTCCTTCTTCAGCTAACTTTTCCACAAGAAGACGGACAAAGTGATCTTGGTGGATTGGTGTTGCTGATGGAAGTGCATGATAGTAAGCATCCGTGTCCACAACAGAAGTCTCTATTTCTTGGTTAACTTCCTGGAAGCAAATAATATCATACTTAGCCTTTAGGATCTGTTTCTTTAAGGGTTGGAATTTTTCCTTCTGCATCTTCTTCCATCCAACTGTGGGTATTTAAAGTTAGCAATTTCATAAGTTTATCCATCTTCTGACTTGCATCTAGACATGACATAGGGTCATTTACAAACAAAACAGCCCAAGGGCTGTCTGCTTGTTTATCGTTTAGCAAATTAAAGTTCTACTTTTGCAACTGGAGCGTTAGCAGCCAATTTACCTGTATGTTCTACTTTAACTGATTTGATTGCATCTACATTTGTAAAGACAACAACTGTAGATGTTTCACGACCTGCTTCACGGATAGCATCAAGGTTCGCTTCAACCAAGAGGTCACCTGCAGCAACTGTTTGACCTTCAGTAACTTTAACGTCGAATGGTTTACCTTCAAGACTAACAGTGTCAAGTCCGATGTGAACCAAAACTTCAAGACCATTATCTGTTACCAAACCAAGAGCGTGTTTAGTTGGGAAGATGCTTGTCACTTTACCAGCTACTGGTGAAACGATTTTACCGTTTTCTGGTTCTACAGCGAAACCGTCACCCATCATTTTTGTGAGAATACTGGGTCTTTAACATCTTCGATGTTGATAACTTGACCATCAGCAACTGAATGCACTTCATCAGTCACACCTTTGAATTTAGCTTCTGCTTTTTGAACAGCAGTCATTTGACTTGGAAGTGTTTCAGGGATAACTTCACCTGAATCAAGAACGTCTTGGATATCAGATTTCAATACGTCAGCTTTAGGACCGTAGATAGCTTGAACCCCTTGTCCTTTCATGACAAGACCCATAGCTCCTTCAGCTTTCCATTGTTCTTCAGTTCCGACTTTATCAGCATCTTTAACAGTAACACGGAGACGAGTCATACATGCGTCAACGTCGACGATGTTAGCACGTCCACCAAGAAGGTTGATGATGTTGATAACTTGTGAGCTTGCTGAGCTTGTTCCAGCACCTGCTGATCCAGCAGATTCTGATGGAGCATCATCACCTTTTGCTCATAGTTACCGTTACGTCCTGGTGTAGCGTAGTCAAATTTCTTAATCATGAAGTTCGCGATGAAGAACATGATAACACCAAAGAGTACAGTTACCCAAATGAAGTTAACGATATCCATCGCCAAACCAGCGTTAATAGCGAGTGGTGTACGTGTCAAGAATTCGATAGAACCGAATGAGTGAACACGGAGGTGAACGATGTCAGCCATTGCAAAGGCAGCACCTTGTACAAATGCGTAAATGATGTAAAGTGGAGTAGCTACGAACATGAACATGTACTCGATAGGCTCTGTTACCCCTGTCAAGAATGTTGCAAGCGCAGTTGCAGTCAACATCCCTTTGTACTGATGTTTCTTATCATCATCAACGTTACGGTAGATAGCTACCACCATACCCATCAAGATACCGAAATGAACCGATCATTTGACCAACTTTGAAACGAGCTGGTGTAACAGATTCAAGAAGGTGTTTGTATTGTTCTGGGTGTGCACCTTTAAGGTTTGCAAGGTCAGTAACCCAAGCAAGCCAGAGTGGGTCTTGACCCAATACTTCAGTACCTTTAGCGGCACCAGTCAAGACTTGGTAAGTACCACCCAATTGAGTGTAGTTAATTGGGATAGTCAACATGTGGTGGAGACCAAATGGCAAGAGAAGACGTTCCAAAGTACCGAACAAGAACGGTGCCAAAATTGGAGCAGTTTCTTTTGAGTTGGCAATCCACATACCAAAACCGTTGATTCCTGATTGGATAACTGGCCATACGATAGCAAGGACGATAGCTGCAATAGCTGAACGAAGAATGACTACGAATGGTACGAAACGTTTACCATTGAAGAATGACAAAGCTTCTGGCAATTTACGGAAGTTATAGTATTTGTTGAAGGCAGTAGCTCCGATGAAACCAGAGATGATACCTACGAACACACCCATGTTGAGGGCTGGAGCTTCCAAAACACTGATGAAGTAATCAGATACCTTGATTGATTGACCAAAAATGGTGTGGACTGTAGCAGCTTTATCAGCAAGAATATCCGAAGTGACACCAAAGATTGAACCAGTCATGCGGTTAATCAGGATAAAGGCAAGACCTGCTGCAAAAGCACCTCCTGCACGTTCCTTAGCCCAACTACCACCAATGGCAAGGGCGAACAAGATGTGAAGGTTACCGATAACCCCCAACCAATCTGCTCAAGAAATCCACCAGTAATAACGAGTGGTGCCATGTTTGGATTAATCATGGCAACTGTTTTACCGAGTGAAATCATGAGACCTGCTGCTGGCATAACCGCGATAACAACCATGAGGGCTTTACCGAATTTCTGCCAGAACTCAAAGCCAAATTTTTCTTTTAGCTTATTCATTTCATTTCCTCCTACGTTTGATGCAAACGCTTGCATAACTTATGTAATTATTATAGCACCTTTTTAGAATTTGTAAAGCGTTTTCTTAAACTTTTTTGATATTTTTTTTACAAAGTTAGAAGCCCCCTAGCAAAAACTGGGGACTCAGGCATTTTTAAGCCATCAGAACCATGAGAATTGGGAATAACAATCATGGTCGCGAGGGTAGTCTCAGTCACCATAACAGCAGCGTAATCACTATCAGCTCCATAGAGTTTGGCAACCACAGGTGCATTGGTCATAACAGGCATAGCAGACTGGATGATAAAAACTTGCTTCATCAAAGTTGGGAAGGGCGACCAATAAACGATGGTAGCCATCAAAAGTGGAGCAACCACAAAGCGTCCCAGCAAAATCAGTAACTTGTCCTTTTTAAGAACCAACTGCTTGACACCTGCATTGGATACTGACAAACCGATGAAAATCATAGATAAAGGAGTCGTCAAACTACCTAAATACTGCAAGTCACTGGCTAAAAAGCTTGGTAATTTAATATGGAGGATAACAATAATAAGGCCTAACATGAAAGCCCATTAGAGGGGGGAGAAGATTTTTTTCAGACTTGTTTTTAAATCAAATTCTGCCTCTCCTTCCCCATCACGTTGAATGAGGTAGGTCCCCAAGGTCCAGAAAAAGGTCGTATTACACATGTAATAGATAGAACATAGGGAATACTAGCATCTCCAAAAAGGCTTGGTTGATTGGTAGTCCCACGAAGAATCGTATTAGAATTAAAAAACATGGAAATAAAGAGTCCACGACGATCCTTTCTGACTGCAAAAATCCTAGCCACTGCTGTTGCCATTCCAAATAAAATCACCATAGACAGAGCAGGAAAACGTAATTCTGGCAACATCTTAAAGTAGGTCTGCCGCTGTGAAACGCTGTGTGATGGTATAGAGCATATAACAAGGAAGGGCAATTTGAGTGACTAGCTTAGCTATAAGACCACGTGACTTGTCGTCAAACCAGCCTTTTTTCACCCATTACGAATCCCACTAAAATCATACCCAAAATGACTAGGATTCCCGATATACTCGTTAGAAAGATTTCCATGTTTTCTCCTTTTTTTTTACTATTACAAATGATAGTGGACACCAGAAAAAATCTAATCATTTTTTCTGCCTAGAAATCTACCATTCTTATTTTTAACTGAGTCTCTCAAAAACCACTTTAGTATATCACAAAAAGAGCTTGATTTCTCAAGCCCTTTTCTTCTATTATCTATTCTGCTTTTAAGAGAGGTTCAAAGATGGATACCAGACCAAAGAAGGCGATGAAGATAAGGGTAATGGTTGCACTGGCTGGTGTTTCCCAATAATAGGAAATAAAGATACCAGAGAGCATACCAACCAAACCAATACCAATAGCCCAGAAAATGACAGACTTGAAGGTTTGACCTATTTTCATACCTATCGCTGCCGGAAGAATCATGATGGTAGAAACCAAAAGTGATCCTGCTGCTGGAATCATTAGGGCAATCGCTATCCCAGTCACAATATTGAAGAGGAGGGACATAAGACGAACTGGCAAGCCATCCACATGAGCGGTATCCTCGTCAAAGGTCAAAAAGATACAAAGGACGAATAAAGAGTAGGGTCAAGACCAGTACAATGGCCGCAATAACAAAGAGGGCATGAACCTGCTCAGAGCTAATCGTGATGATAGAACCAAAAAAAGATAGCTATCCAGACTCATGCTACTGCTACCCGCCTTGTTACTAAGAATAAGAGCCACTGCCAATCCCATTGACATGAGGATAGCCGTTGAAATCTCCATATAATGCTTGTAACTGACCCTGAGATATTCCAAGACCAAAGCGGCAAATAACCACAACCACAAGGGTCATCCAAGTGGTTGATTGTCCCAAGAAAATCCCAACAGCCACCCCAGCTAGGGACACGTGACTCAAGGTATCGCTCATCAGACTCTGACGACGAAGAATTAAGAAGAGCCCCAAAATTGGCGAAAAGATACTAATAGCAATCACGGCGAGAATAGCACGTTGCATAAAATCATAGGCTAATAATTCACTAATCATGTTTGTGCTCCTCTCCATCCTTTTCATGGACGTTGAAACAACGCCAAGGCAATTTCTGGTTACGAACCAGATGAATATTACGGTCTGTGTACTCCTTGACTTCCTCTGGGTCGTGGGTAATCATCAAGACAGACTTGCCATGCTTATGGGCAGAGTGGTGCATGAGTTCATAGAAGGTATTGGCTGTCCCTGCATCCATCCCTGTCGTGGGCTCATCCAAAACAAAGAGATCAGGATCTAAAGCAAAAATACGAGCAATGACAGCACGCTGCTTTTGACCACCTGAGAGATGTCCAATCTGCTTGTAACGATTTTCCCACATACCAACAGACTCTAGAGCACGTTGAACATGCTCCAAGTCGTGTTTCGTCAAACGACGGAACCAGCCCTTACGAGGATAACGGCCAGACTTCACAAACTCGTAGACCGTGCTTGGAAATCCTGCATTAAAGCTGGCAATTTGCTGTGGTAGATAGGCCATGCGAAGCTTCTTACCATCTTTGTTAATCTCAGAAATCGTCACAATCCCCTTTCTTAGGCTTAAGAATTCCTAGGGTAGCCTTAATAAGCGTTGACTTGGCAGCTCCATTTTCCCCAGTTAGGGTTACAAACTCCCCAGAATCAAATGATAGTGAATATTGTCCAGAACAGGCTCCGAATCATACTGGAAGCTCAGTCCTTCAACTGTAATATAGCGCATCTTAATCCTCGATTTTTCTGCTAATTTTGTCAAGAAACGTCCAATCACCTGACGCTCTTGATTATCGAACTGATCCAATACAGACCGATAAACCCCCAAGGTCTCTTGGTGGTGCTCCTCATGCTCTTGGGCTATGGGTTGAGCTTCTTGTGTCAAGACAAAGTAGGTCACGCGCCCATCATCCTTATCTTTCTTAGCCTCCAACATGCCCTCTTTTACCAAGGTTTTTACCGCCTTGGTAACAGCAGCCTGACTGACATTGAGAGTCTTAGCCAACTCAGAATTAGTCTTTCGCCCCTCAGACAAAAGCATGAGAATATGCTCCTGGGTGTTGGTCAACTTAACCTGACTACGGCACTGACCAATGAGGAGCTCATGCTGATTTTCAGCCTTAAGCAAAATCTGATTAATCAATTGATTTACTTGTTCTTCTAGTTCTAGCATTTCTTTCTCCATTTACTTAACCAGTTAATTATATCGAAAACACAGAGGTTTTGCAAGGGAAGACCTAGAAAAAGATTGGTGATGGGCTATCATCACTATCAAGGAAGAATAAAGGTAAAATAAAAACCTAACCAAGCTGGTTAAGTTTTCATCATATAGAATTTATCTCAAAGTTGCAAAGATTTCTTCGACCTGAGCAACAGAATCGGCACGTGAGACTTCGCCACGAACCTTAGCTGCTCCTGCTGTTCCACGAAGATAGTGTGGTGCCAGACCACGGAATCCACGAACAGCAATCTTTTCACCTTTAAGGTCCACCAAACGTTTGAGGTGATCTTCAGCAATGTCCAGCTTCTTATCAAACGGAAGATCTGGCAACTCCTCTCCCGTTTCGAAGAAGTGATTGATTTGCGTGAAGATGTATGGATTATTCATGGCTGCACGACCCACCATAACGGCATCTACGCCAAGTTCTTCAATCATGAGTTTAGCGTCTTGAACGTTACGCACATCTCCATTTCCGATAAATGGAATCTTAGTAATAGCTTTAGCAACACGAGCCAGCGTCTCGTGGTCACAGTGACCAGTATACATTTGTTCACGGGTACGCCCGTGCATGGCAAGAGCAGAAACACCTGCAGACTCAGCTGCAAGAGCGTTTTCCACAGCCAAATCACTGTCTGACCATCCCGTACGCATCTTAACGGTCAAGGGAATATCAAGCACTGACGTTACTTCCTTGACAATGTGGTAAATCTTATCTGGATCCTTGAGCCACTTGGCACCCGCTTCATTTTTGACGACCTTATTGACTGGACAACCCATGTTGATATCAACGATATCAGCCTTGGTATTAGTCTGGATAAAGTCCGCTGCACGCTTCAAGCCTTCAGCATCTCCACCAAAAAGCTGGATAGACATTGGATGTTCATTCTCATCAATATGAAGCATGTGGAGAGTTTTCTCATTATTGTAGAGGAGACCTTTTTCAGAAATCATCTCCATAACCACGAGACCTGCACCAAATTCCTTGTTGCAATAGTACGGAAAGCCGAGTTAGTCACACCTGCCATAGGAGCTAGTACTGTACGATGAGGGATCTCTACGTTTCCAATCATGAAGGACGAATTAAGTTTAGTCATTGATGAGTTCCTCCAAGTCAGCTTCTGAAAATTCATACTTTGTTTGGCAGAATTGACAGACGATTTCAGCACCCATGATCTTCATCTTTAATAGCTTGAAGTTCATCCTTACCAAGCGTCAAGAGGGCATTTTCAAAACGTTCACGTGAGCAATCACACTCAAAACTAAGCTCCTCTTCAGACAAACGTTTGAAAGGTTCATCCCCATAAATAGCATTCAAGAGAGCTTCGATATGGTCATCAGACTCCAAAAGCGTTGAAATGGCTGGCATCTCTTGGATGCGTTTTTCGTAACGAGCGACTTCTTCCTCGCTAGCCCCTGTCAAGACCTGAAGCATGAAACCACCAGCAACCTTAACCTTATCCTCTTCGTCAAGAAGTACATTAAGACCAACAGCAGATGGCGTTTGCTCAGATTCTGTCAAATAGTAGGCAAAGTCTTCACCAATTTCACCAGAAATAAGTGGTGTTGATGATGTGTAAGGATTACCAGTTCCATAATCGATGATTGAGACAAACTGTCCTTTGTCCCATGAAAGGTCCCACCAAAACTTCACCAGTAGCTGTTTTCTTGATGTCCACGCCTGGATTTTGGATGTAGCCCTTAACATGTCCTTTGGTATCAGCTACAGAGATGATATGCCCAAAAGAGCTATTTCCGATAACCTTAACTGTAATTTTGCTCTCACCCTTTTGGTTAGCAGCCAAGATTTGATTGGCAATAAGGGTACGCCCCAAAGCAACTGTTGATGACGATAATGTATTGTGTTTTTCTTGTGCAGTTCTGACCGTTTCAGTACTATCAAGAGCATAAGCACGGAAAGAACCTGATTCTGAAATTGTTTTAATTAATTTATCCATAGTGATTCTATTATAACACAAAAAAAAGAGGGTGGAAAAGTCGTAAACGCTTGGCGTTTCTCTCCCACTCTCTCTAGCAAATTACCATGAAAACTCGGAAAGTTTAGCTTCAGTCCATTATTTGGCGATTATCAAGCTGATGTTTTTCTTTTATTAATGGCGGCAAATTCTCCAAATACTCAATATAGATGCTGACAAAGGAGATTATAGTCAATAGTCGTCAAGCGTTTGAGTTGACTATGAATGAAGGCTGTCGCCTGATCATACTTTTCCTGAATTAACAAATCATCAATGTAATCATTTCCATCAACAGCCTGCTCTTGATCGTCTCCCACCTGACCTCAATCAATATCCAGAGTCTCAAATTTAAAAGCCTTGATGACGACATTAGCTGTCCCTCGAATCTGATTGAGTAGCCAGTCACTGTTATATTATTATATCTTTTTAAATACAGATTGTAAACGCTTTCTGCGTTTTGCAATTGCTCTGTTCTAACAGTTATCTATAGCTCATTTCCTCATTTTTCAACCAAAACAAAAAGGACCATCTGGTCCCTTTAGATTATCAGAGTTTTTTACCCAACTGATCCTTCCATTTCATAACTAATCAAGCGGTTAAGCTCAACAGCATATTCCATTGGAAGTTCTTTGGTAAATGGTTCCACAAATCCCATGACAATCATCTCTGTTGCTTCTTGTTCTGAAAGTCCACGGCTCATGAGGTAGTAGAGTTGCTCTTCAGAAATCTTAGAAACTTTAGCTTCGTGTTCAAGGGCAACTTGTGAGTTGTGGATTTCGTTAAATGGGATAGTGTCTGATTTAGATAAGTCATCCATCAAGATGGTGTCACATTCGATGTGAGATACCGATTTCTTAGAATCCTTGTTGAAGGTTACTTGTCCACGATAGTCAACCTTACCACCATTACGAGCGATTGATTTAGAGACAATAGATGATGATGTATGAGGTGCATTGTGAATCATCTTAGCTCCTGTATCTTGGTGTTGACCCGCATTGGCGAAGGCAATTGAAAGCATGGTACCACGTGCACCTTCACCATCAAGGTAAACAGATGGATACTTCATGGTTACTTCAGCACCCAGGTTACCATCAATCCACTCAACAGTTGCGTTTTTCTTAGCCGTAGCACGTTTAGTTACCAAGTTGTAGACGCTATCTGACCAGTTTTGAATAGTTGAGTAGCGCATGTAGGCACCATCAAGTGCAAAGATTTCAACGATGGCCGCATGAAGGCTTGCCGTTGTGTAAGTAGGCGCTGTACATCCTTCAACATAGTGAACGCTGGCACCTTCATCTACAATGATAAGAGTACGTTCAAATTGAGCAGTCGCTTCGTTGTTAATACGGAAGTAGGTTTGAAGCGGAATATCTACCTTGACGCCTTTTGGTACATAGATAAAGGTACCACCTGACCAGAAGGCTGAGTTAAGGGCTGCAAATTTATTATCTGTTGGCGGAACTAGTTTTGAGAAGTACTTCTTGAAGAGTTCTGGATGCTCTTTAAGAGCTGAATCCGTATCTGTAAAGATAATCCCCAACTTGTCGTACTCTTCTTTCATATTGTGGTAAACCACTTCTGATTCATACTGAGCTGAGGCTCCAGCAAGATAAGCACGCTCTGCTTCTGGGATACCAATACGTTCAAAAGTTTCCTTAGATTTTCTCAGGAACATCTTCCCAGTCACGAGCAGGTTTGTCTGATGCCTTTTGGAAATAAGTCAAGGTCATCAAAGTTAATACCAGAAAGGTCTGGTCCCCACTCTTGCATAGCCATTTTGTTAAAGGTTTCCAATGATTTTAAGCGGAATTCAAGCATCCACTCAGGTTCCCCCTTTTCAGCAGACATGGCACGGACAACGTCTTCACTGATTCCTTTTCCTGTTGAAAAGACTGGTGTCACATCGTCATGGAAACCGTATTTATATTCTCCCAAATCAATGGGTTTTGGTTCTACTTTTTCATTTGTTTCAGTCATAGTATTTTCCTTTATTAAAGGTTTGATTCGTTTTCCTTTTTTGCTTGGGCAAGGAGACTAACTGCTCCTTGACTTCCTAAAGCTCACTTCTCTCTATCGCTTTTTAAGGGCATTCCAAGAGAGCGTTGCACATTTGATACGTTGTGGAAATTTAGAAACCCCCGCCAAAAGCTTGGCCTCACCTAACTTATCCTCATCTTTATGATTTCCTTGAATCATAAGAGAGAAGATTTCTGCTAGTTCTAAAGCCTCCTCCTTGGTTTTTACCGATAACCGCATCCGTCATCATACTTGATGAGGCTGTAGAAATGGTACAACCATCACCAGCAAAGGCAATGTCTTCAATCACGTCACCATCAAATTTTTTACTGACAGATTGATAACATCTCCACAAGTCGGATTATTCAGTTGAAGTTGCTCCACATCAGGTAGAACACCATGATGGTGAGGGCTCTTAGAGTGATCGGCCACAACAGCCATATATAAACTATCTAGTCTAGAGAGTGCCATTGAAAAACTCCTTCGTCGCTAAGAATTGCCTCGACAAGCTTGTCACAATCCTCTTTAGTATTGTAAATATAGAAACTTGCTCGGGCAGCTGATGAGATTCCTAAATGATTAATTAAAGGCTGAGCACAGTGGTGACCCGCACGCACTGCCACTCCTTCATAATCAAGAGCTGTCGCCGCATCATGAGGGTGAAGCCCATCAATATTAAAGGCAACAACACCTGCATGCTGGCTAGGATTCTTCTGGACCGTAGACTGTCAGACCATCAATCGCCTGAAGCTTTAGGCAAAACATAGTCTACCAATTCTTGCTCGTAAGCATGAATATTTTCCATACCTAAAGCAGAGAGGTAGTCCACAGCAGCGCCAAGAGCAATAGCCCCCGCAATGTTAGGTGTACCAGCCTCAAATTTCCAAGGCAATTCCTTCCAAGTGGCTTCCTGTTCATAAACAAAATCAATCATCTCACCACCAAATTCAATAGGATTCATCTGGTTAAGAATCTCTTCCTTGCCGTAAAGAACCCCAATCCCTGTTGGACCCAACATCTTATGTCCAGAAAGGGTGAAGAAATCACAATCCAAATCCTGAACATCAGTAGCCATGTGCGGCGCCGATTGGGCACCATCCACCACCATATAGGCACCAACTTGGTGGGCGAGCTTGGCCATTTCTTTGACAGGATTGATGCAGCCTAAAACGTTAGAAACCTGAGCTAGACTGACAAATTTTTGTCTTTTCAGTAATCTTGTTGGCCAAATCTTCCATATCCAATTGGCCATCTTTCAAGTAGGAGTAAACAAGTTTTGCCCCCCGTCTTCTTACAAGCTTCCTGCCAAGGAATGATATTTGAGTGGTGTTCCATAATTGAAATAACCACCTCATCTCCTGGCTCAAGAACCTGCTCTGCAAAACGACCAACCCAATTAAGCCCAGTTGTCGTTCCACGTGTAAAGAGGACCTCTTTGGTTGATTTAGCATTGATAAACTGACGAAGCTTTTCACGACTAGCTTCGTAAGCAGCTGTTGCACGCTCAGCCAAAGTGTGCACACCACGGTGAACATTGGCATTGTCCTCATGATAGTAGGCCATGAGGCGTTCCAAAACTACTTGAGGCTTCTGGTCGTTGCTGCATTATCCAAGTACACCAAAGGTTCATCATTAACTACCTGATCTAAAATGGCAAAATCTTGTCGAATCTTATAGGCATCTAAAGCTGACATCTTATCTCCCTATCTAGATATATCATAGGTTAGACTATCTGTGTCGATAGTTCCTAACGTTTGTTTAGTTTTGTATCAGTTACAGAAATCATTTCATCGCGCACTTCTTTAACTGGGATTTCAGTAATAACTGCTCCTAAGAAACCGCGAATAACCAAACGTTCTGCAGTGTCTTGATCAAGTCCACGACTCATGAGGTAATACATATCCTCTGGATCCACCTGACCGATTGAAGCAGCATGTCCTGCCGTAACTTCGTTTTCGTCAATCAAGAGGATTGGGTTCGCATCTGAACGTGCCTTGTCAGAAAGCATTAGAACACGGCTTTCTTGTTGTGCATCAGCACCCTTAGCACCTTTGACAATGTGACCAATACCATTGAAAGTCAAGGTACCACGTTCCAAAAATAACACCATGTTGTAGGATATGTCCCACAGAGTTGTTCCATAGTTAGTCACACGAGTATCAATCCCTTGAACCTGACGACCTGATGAAAGACCAATAACTTTAAGGTTGGCATGACTTCCATTGCCAATCAAGTCACTATCAAAGTCAGCAATAACATTGCCCCTCGTTCATGATCCCGAGAGCCCAGTCAATGCTGGCATCACGACCGATACGACCTCGACGACTAATATAAGTTGTGACGTTTTCACCCAAACGGTCAATAGCAGCAAACTTAACTTGTGCACCATCTTGAGCAATGACTTCAACTGAAATGTTGGCACTAGCTTTTTCAGTCGCTTCACCTAGCGTTTCAAAGCGCTCAAGATAAGGTCAATTTACTGTTTTTACCCGCTACAATCAAAACATGTTTGTTAAATGGAACAGATGAATCGCCATCTTGGTAAAAAAATAGCTCTCAACTGGGCAAGTCAATTTCAACATTATCTGGTACGTAAAGGACCGCTGCACTGTTGAAATAGGCATAGTTATAAGCTGCCAATTTGTCCTCATCATAGGCTACAGCCTTACCAAAGAAGGCTTCAACGACTTCTGGGATTTCCTCAAGAGCAGTCGTCAGGTCTGTGAAGACCACACCTTGACTAATCAAGTCAGCTGGCAATTGTTCAAGTACAGTATTTGTTCCTACTTGGACCAATTTAGGGTTGTTTCCAAGCGCTGTAAAAATCAGGTACATTTGCTGATGGTTCATTTTCAGTAATCGTTCCATCACCGAGATTCCAACGGTGAAATTTTACACGCTCAATTTTGGGAAGAGCCAAACCGTCAAGCTTATCAAAGGCTGCTTGACGAAGGTCTTGCAACCAAAGTGGCTCTGCTTTTGCTTGTGAAAAAGCGATAATAGATTCTTTTGACATAGGTTACTCCTTTTCTAGTTATTTCGAGTAACAGACTTACGCTTCTTCGTGGTACTCGTAACCGAGCTCTTCAGCGATTTTCGCATAACCTTCTTGCTCAAGACGAGCAGCCAATTCAGGACCACCTGAAAGAACCACTTTACCTTCCATCATTACGTGTACAACATCTGGAGTGATGTAGTTCAAAAGACGTTGGTAGTGAGTGATAATCATAGCACCGAAGCCTTCGCCACGCATAGCGTTAACCCCTTTTGAAACTACTTTAAGGGCATCGATATCAAGACCTGAGTCAATCTCATCGAGAAGAGCAAACTTAGGTTCCAACATGAGCAATTGAAGAATTTCGTTACGTTTTTCTCACCACCTGAGAAACCTTCGTTAAGGTAACGCTCAGCCATTTCTTCACGCATACCAAGCAATTCCATCTTTTCATCCAATTTAGTGATGAAATCAAGAACAGAAATCTTTTCGTCATCTTCTTTACCAGCGTTCATAGCCGCACGGATGAACTCAGCATTTGTGATTCCTGGGATTTCAGCTGGGTATTGCATAGCAAGGAAAAAGACCTAGTCGTGCACGTTCATCAACTTCTAAGTCAAGGATGCTTTCACCATCAAAAAAGGATGTCTCCTTCTGTGATTTCATAATTTGGGTTACCCATGATAGCAGCCGAAAGGGTAGATTTACCAGTTCCGTTAGGACCCATAATAGCAGCAATCTCACCAGTTTTAAGAGTCAAATTAAGACCCTTCAAGATTTCTTTATCTTCAACAGAAACATGAAGATTTTTGATTTCAAGTACAGACATTGTATACTCCTTTTTCATATATACAGCGAGCAGTCGCTCGCTAATTTGCATTATTTTTTTGAAAATAGTCTTGCTATTTTCTGGAAAACAAAAAGAGAACTTCCATTTTCCTTAATTAGAATCATTATAACAAAAAAAAAGCCATTACTTGGCTTTTCAAATGTTTAATTTTTTCGCCCTTGCTTCCATTTTAACATGGGTTGCTTGGCGATAATCACTATTTCCGATAAATTTTAGGAAATTGAAGAGAGGTGTTCGACCAACGCCCCAAATCTCAAGCCCTTCAATCAGAATTTCCATTCCCAAAGTAAACTCAAGAGCAAGAGAATACCACCAAGACGGCTAGAAACATTTAACAAGAGGGCAATCAATGAAAAGAGGATAGCGATGGCATAAACCACTAGAACCGCTCCACGATGAGTAAAGCCCATAGCTAGAAGACGATGATGCAAATGCATCTTGTCAGCTTCCATAGCTGGGCGCCCTGACAACTTACGGCGGACAATGGCTACCACTGTGTCAACAATAGGCACTCCAAGGATAATAACAGGTGACAAAATAGCCACTGCAGTTGCATTTTTCAATCCTTGCAATGACAAGACACCAATCATAAAAGCCAATAAAAAGCGCCCCTGTATCACCTAGATAGATAATCGCTGGATGATAATTGTAAGGGAAGAATCCCATAATGGCAGCCACCAAGACAAAGATGGTCAAGGTCAAGAAAATATCAGTATCATAGAGGAAGAAATAAGAAATCACCCCCATAGTCATAAGGGAAATGATAGAAACTCCTCCAACTAATCCATCCAAACCATCAATCAGATTAATGGCATTGGTGATGGCAGCAATCCACAACACTGTTAGAATCAAGGTCAAGACCGGACCAAACTGAATCACGGGACCACCCCAATCAAAACGAATATATAGTTAATGGTCCAAGGCATGTCTTAGCTCCATTTCGTTGCTTGTAGTACCGGTAAGGCGTCCTCTTCCATCAAAATTGTTGCATGCTCTTGTAGGTAGGCACGTGTTCGGTCTGCCACATTCGCATATTCAAGAAAACGCGCATACATATTGTTCGCGTAATAATCAGGCTCATCAGCCAAGTAAAGAAGGATCGTCATGTAGTAGACATCCCCCAAGTTTATAAAGCTCAGAACCTTCAACAGGTATATCCTTCAAACCTTGCGTAAAGTCACCACTTGATCAAAGTCAGAGAAGGCCAAGACATAGTGGGTATAGTCTTCACGAATATTTTCTTCAGCCACTTCCTTGGTAGGCTCTGTCATAGCCTTATCAACCTCTTCCAAGGTCTTTTCAAGCTCTTCGAGCTTATGGTGTGCTTCGATGTCACCCTTGTCCATAAAGTTACCCTCAAGGGCCTTGAGGAACTCTTCTGGAGAAAGCCCTGAATAGTCATCCATATCTGACAAATCGTTGAAATCAAAGGTCTTCCTTAAGATCTGATTTAGTCACAAAGACATCCACACGATCCTTGCGTGGCGTGACACGGAAGCTCAGCATCCCACTATTTTTAAAAGTTATCAGGCAAGTCCAACTCATCCATGACAGTATAGAAAAATTCCTCTGTTTTTTCCTGGGGGAATCAAGAAATCTTTCAATTCCATACCATGTTCTTCAAGATCTTCCATGGTAATCATGATTTTTAGAGTTGTCTCGCTTATTTGTTTCATTTCCATATGTAAAAACCTCCTTTTTGAGTAGTTATTTCATTATACTAGAAAAGCCAAGAGAATAGCAATTTCTGAGCAAGTTTGAGTCTTATTTTGGAAAGGATTTCTAAAAACTTCTTAATGCTAACAAAATCTTGTATTTCCCCATTAATACCTGTCATCTCCCCCAGAAAGTTGTATAATAAAAAGTGAATCTATACGTGGAGGTGATGACCATGACTGCCTATAAAAAAGGGTGGCTACGAGCTAGCATTGCTGGAGGAATAACGAGTTTATTGACGCTCTTTCTCTCTACTTATCAGGGGCAACCTTATCAAGTAAACAAATCTACCTTTCTTACAGGACTGATCGTTGTCATCATACTAGCAACTGCTCCCATTTACGACGATAACCGTTTATCGCTCAAACAGCAATCTCTTCTCCACTTCTCTATCATGTGTTACCATCCTTCCAATTCTCTGTTTGTCCGGATGGTATCCCTTGCATAATGTCGTGGACTTCTTGAAAATCCTAGCTAGTTTTTGACTTGCGGACTGGTCCTATGGTTGCTAGCTTACCTTGTCTTTGGAAAACTTCTCCACAAATAATCTCTAAACCAGATAAAAAGGACTTCAATTGAAGTCCTTTTCAGTTTACTTAAAAAGTAATTATCCGAAAATAAGTTTGACAGCTCCATAAAGAAGCACAATAATACCAAGCACGATACGGTATTTTCCGAAAACAGTGAAGTCATGTTTCTTAATGTAATTCATCAAGAAGCGAATCACGAACAAGCTGACAACAAAGGCTGTCACACTAGCTACCAAGAGAATAGCCACTTGTCCACCTGTCAAGGTATTCCCGTCAATGAAATACTTAACCGCCTTAAGTCCACTATAACCAAACATGGTTGGAATACCAAGGAAGAAGGTAAAGTCAGCAGCTACGCTACGACTAGTACCAACGATGATACCCCCAAGAATAGTAGCACCTGAACGGCTTGTCCCTGGAATGATACTCAAGACTTGGAAAAAGACCAATATAGAAAAGCTGTCTTGTAAGACATACGTGCCAAATCCGTTACCTTAGGTTCTACACGTCGATTGCGGTCCTCAATCCAAATAAAGGCAATCCCGTAGACCACCAACATGATAGCTACTACAAAAAGAAATTACTGAGGTGGGCCTCCATCCAATCATCTAAAAGAAGACCAAAAAGGCTGAGGGAATACAAGCAATGACCACCTTGAGCCAAAGTTGCCAAGTCAATTGCACTTCACGTGCTGTCTTACCAGGTTGGAAGGGATTCAAACGTTTAAAGTAAATGACCATAACCGCAAGAATAGCACCAAGTTGGATAACGATATTAAACATATCGATGAAATCTTTACTTTGTCTCAAGTTCAAGAATTCATTCACCAAAATCAAGTGACCTGTAGATGAAATCGGTAGCCACTCAGTGATACCTTCGACAATCCCAAGAAAGACTGCTTTTAGTAATTCAATAATAAATTGTGCCGTTTGCATAATTATCTCCGTTTTTAAAATGCTAGCCTCATCACACCAAAAATGATTAAGGCTCCAAATCGTCCTTCCCATTATATCAAATTACAACTTGTATTTGAAGACAATCTTGGTATAGAGATTGTTTTTCTAATCCCAACTTATTGTCATTAATCTTAATTTCCTGTAAAATAGTAAGGTATGACATTTTTATAGGAGACATTGTTTCAATGAAAAAAATTATTGTAGCCTGCTTTGCAGCGCTCCTCCTTGTTTTTTGGCGGAGTATCAAGCGCTCAAGCAGACGAGTATCTCCGTGTCGGTATGGGAGGCTGCCTATGCACCTTTCAACTGGACGCAGGACGATGACTCAAACGGAGCCGTTCCAATCGAAGGTACCAAACAGTATGTCAACGGTTATGACGTGCAAATCGCTAAAAAAATCGCTGAAGCTCAAGGCAAGAAACCCTTGGTAGTCAAAACAGCTTGGACAGGTTTGATTCCTGCCCTCACTTCCGGCAAAATCGATATGATCATCGCAGGTATGAGCCCAACAGCTGAACGTCGTCAAGAAATCGACTTTTCAGACAGCTACTACCGAAGCGAACCTGTCATGGTTGTCAGCTCAGACGGTGATTATGCCAACGCTAAGAGTCTCAAAGACTTCAAGGATGCTAAAATCACAGCTCAACAAGGGGTTTATCTCTATAATTTGATTGACCAAATTCCCAGGTGTCAGCAAACAAACCGCTATGGGGAGACTTCGGTGCTATGCGCCAAGCCCCTTGCATCTGGTATCATCGATGGTTATGTTTCAGAGCGTCCTGAAGCAAAAACTGCCGAAGAAGCTAGCTCAAAATATAAGATGATTACGCTTAAAGATGGTGGTTTCCAGGTTTCAGACGATGACGTATCCTTGGCCGTCGGTCTTCGCAAAGGCGACAGCCAGCAAATGGAACAAGTCAATAAGGTCCTTGCTGGAATCAGCCAAGAGGAACGTGTCAAACTGATGGATCACATCATTGGCATCCAACCTGCAGATAAGACTGATGAGGCTAAAAAGGAAACTTCTTTAGTCAGATGAGCAATATCATCGCTAAGAACTGGCCACAATTCTTACGTGGTACAGGAATTACCCTTCTTATCTCAATTATCGGTACAGTTGTAGGTACTTTCATCGGTCTTATGATTGGTGTTTACCGCACAGCTCCTAAGGCTGCTAATAAATTTGTAGCCTTGCTCCAAAAAACTCTTCGGTTGGGTTCTTAATGTCTATATCGAAGTTTTCCGTGGTACGCCAATGATTGTACAATCTATGGTTATCTACTACGGTACTGCCCAGGCCTTTGGTATCAATATTGACCGTACCCTAGCAGCTGTCTTCATCGTTTCTATCAATCAACACCGGAGCCTACATGAGTGAAATCGTTCGTGGTGGTATCTTCGCTGTAGATAAAGGACAATTCGAAGCTGCTACTGCTCTTGGTTTTTCCCACGGTCAAACCATGCGCAAGATTGTTCTTCCACAGGTTATCCGTAACATCTTGCCAGCCACCGGTAATGAGTTCGTCATTAATATCAAGGATACCTCTGTTTTGAACGTTATCTCTGTTGTGGAACTTTACTTCGCTGGTAACACTGTTGCAACCCAAACTTACCAATACTTCCAAACGTTCTTTGTTATCGCAGCGATCTACTTTGTTCTTACTTTCACAGTAACTCGCATCTTGCGTTATGTAGAACGCCGTTTGGATCAAGATACTTACACACAAGGAGGGGTTCACTAATGACTGAGACGATTTTAGAAATCAAAAACCTCAAAAAATCATATGGAAAAAATGAAGTCCTCAAAGATATCTCCCTCAGCGTCAAAAAAGGTGAGGTTATCTCAATTATCGGTTCTTCAGGTTCAGGGAAATCAACCTTCCTTAGCTCTATTAACCTACTCGAATCACCTTCAGGTGGTGAAATCCTCTATCATGGGGACAACGTCCTTGAAAAAGGTTACGACCTCACTACCTATCGTGAAAGACTCGGTATGGTTTTCCAATCTTTCAACCTCTTTGAAAACCTTAATGTCTTGGAAAAATGCTATCGTAGCTCAAACAACCGTTCTCAAACGTGATCGTAAAGAAGCCGAGAGTATTGCCAAAGCTAACTTAGAGAAAGTTGGTATGGGAGAACAATACTGGAAAGCTAAACCAAAGCAACTTTCAGGAGGACAAAAACAACGTGTAGCTATTGCCCGTGCCCTCTCTGTTGATCCAGAAGCCATCCTCTTTGACGAACCAACTTCAGCCCTTGACCCAGAAATGGTAGGGGGAAGTACTCAAGACCATGCAGGAGCTATCCGAAACTGGGTTGACCATGATTATCGTTACCCACGAAATGGAGTTCGCACGTGACGTTTCAGACCGTGTCATCTTCATGGATAAAGGGGTAATCGCTGAACAAAAGGTAGCCCAGAACAAATCTTTGAAAATCCTAAAGAAGAACGTACCAAAGGAATTCCTCAAACGTTTCTTGGGTTAAAAACGAAAAAGTTAAGGTTTAGACCTTAACTTTTTTAGATTCTCAGACATATAAAAAAAACGGCAGCTGCCGTTTTTTGTCTATAATGATTAGTTACGACGTGTACGTCTGTCAACAAAACCAAGGAAGGCCAATAGGGTCATAAAGAGACCTACAAAACTGAATCCTGCTGCAGTTGACTCACCTGTTTCTGGCAAGCTGTCTGCTTCTTGTACAGGAGCTTGTTTCTCAGCTTTTGTTTGACCATAATTTACAGGAACTTGCGCTACAGTTTGAGCTGCCTGTTCTTGTGTTGTGAAAAGCAATAACTTTCCCATCTACATCGTAAACAGGTACTGGTGTAAGACCTTTAGATGTAATGTTAGCGAACTCTTTAGCCAATTGTGTTTGACGCTCTTTGTCTGCCTTAGCTTTCATGTAGTTATCGAAGGCTGTTTGAACAGTCGTGTATTCGCTCGTTAATTTATCACGCTTAGCTGACAATTCAACAAGTTTCGCACGTTCAGTTGAAAGAGCTGCTTTCGCCGCAGTAAGTTTGGCAAAGGCTGTTGCACGTTCTGCTTTTAGCCTTAGCTAGGTTACCTGAAGCATTTGTAAGGGCTGCTAGACGGTTCTTAGCAGCAGTCAAAGCTTGGTTAGCTTTGTGTCAATGCTACTTGTTTCTTAGCAGTATCTTGCTTAGCAGCGTTGTAGGCATTTGTCAAACGTTGCAAGGTTGCAGAACTTGTCGCAAGTTTATCTTTAGCTGTTTGAAGCTCTGCTTGTTTTTCATCAAGAGTTGCTTGAGCTTTGCTAAGGGCTGCTGCTTTTTCTTGTGCGTTAGCATTAAGGTTTTCAACTGCAGCGTTAGCTTTTTCCAATTCTGATTTAGCAGTTGCAAGGGCTGCTTGTTTTTCAGAAAGGTTATTCTGAGCAGTTGCCAACTTGCTTGCAGTCGCTTTAAGAGCTGCAAGTTCTGACTGAGTATTCTTAAGCTTAAGAGTTGCTGACTCAGAAGCCGCTTTCTTGCTAGCCAAGTCACTTTGAGCTTGATCGTTAGCTTGCTTAGCAGCTTCATAAGCTGCTTTTTTGCAGCAGCAAGATTTGCATTTGAAGATGATTGAGATTGGTTACCTTCATATGGGTTAGCAATCTTAGTTGTGTCAAAGCTACTATCAGAAGCGATAGAATTTTTTATTGACATTGTTTACGTGAACGTTAAAGGCACCGGCAACAACACTGATGTCTGTTCCAATGTAAGACTCACCACCATCTGCTGTAAGTCCAGAGATAGAACGAGCATGGTTCCACTCATTACCGTTAAACATGAAGTCAAGCATAGCTTCATAGACATATTTCTTAATGTCGTTAAGGGTAAATGGTCCTGTCAAACCTTGCCATGTATTAAGGTTTTCACCAATACTTACACTATTAAATGACTTACCAGCACGGTCAAGGGCGGCACTATCATGTCGTTGATGGGTAATAGCTTCCCAACCCCAGTTATCTGCTACATAACCATCTGAAACACGGTCAGCCGCAAGAACACTACCTTTTGAAACAGATGTTTGAGTTGTACCAAAGGCTGTACGAATTTGGTTAATCAAACTTGAAGCATACAATGACAAATCTGTAATTTGAGCTTCACTAAGATTATTCAAATCACTAATTTTAACATTTTTATCCGCTTCATTATCTTGATAACTATTGTTACCACGATCACGTTTATTAACGTTCTTCAAGACTTGTTCAGCTTGAGCTTTTTTTGCTGCGGTCGCTGTTTTAGACTCATGAATCTTAAGAGCATTGACATACTCTTGTGACACTGAGAATTTTTGACGAACATTAGCTGTTGAAGTTGTTGAAGATTCTGCTTTTTTTTTCTTAGCTGCTTCAGCGGCTGCAAGGGCGGCTGCCTTTTCATTAGCTACTGTTTGAGCAGTCTCATAAGCTGCTTTAGCTTGGTTTGCTGCATTTTGGTCTGCAGTCAATTGCCCTTCTTTAGCTGAAATAGCAGTAGCTTTTTTTTCTTTTATCAGCTGCCTGAGCGGCTGCCAATTCTTCTTGAGCTTTTTTTTTCTCAGCTGCTGTTGCAGCATCAAAAAGCTGATTGCGCTTTTAGCTTGGTTAGAAGCTGCCTCAGAAGCACTAGAACCATTAAGAGCTGCTTTAGCGGCATCTACTGATTTTTGAGCATTAGCCACTTCAGTAGCTTTAGCATTGACATTAGCTTGATCTGTATTAACGACAGCTTGCTGTTTGTCTGCTGCATCTTTAGCAGTTTTTTCTGCTGATTGAGCTGTTTCGACTGCTGACTTAGCTTCCTTTAGCTGCATTTTCAGCAGTAGTTACTTGACCTTGAGCGGCAGCAATAGTTTCTGGACTTGCTTCATTGGCTGCTGTTTGTGCCTTTTGCAAGTTAGCATCTGCGGTCGCTAGATTTGCTTGGGCCTGGTTGGCAACTGCTTCATGATTAGCAACTACTGACTCTTTGTTGCGATACTGCTTTTGATTTGCAGCGCTGGCTTGTTCTCTAGCCGCTTCGACTTGGGCTTGAGTTGGGACAGCTTGTGTAGCTGTCGATGATACTGATGCTGTTGTTGAGGCTTGATCATTTGTCGTTACCTCATCAGCTTTAGCAACTGTAGCAGAAACTGCAAGTGCTGCAATTCCAGCTGTCGCCAAAACCTTTTATTCATAAGACGAACTCCTTTTTATGTTAAAAATTCACTACTATATAATAACATTTTAATAATCCTGAAACAAGATGCTGACTCCTAATTTTTAAAATTTAATTATTTTATAAGCTTTCATAGCCTGTTTACAAAAATCATTAAATTGTTAGTCAAAAGTAGAGTTGCTGTTTCAAAGTCCTTTTTAGTCTTTGATTCTGCCCTATCCTTTCCATTCTACCAAAACTTCGTTACAGTTTCTTAACTTTCTTTAAACGTTTTTTTGATATAATGTGTACTCATCATATGCAAATGGAGGAGCAAAAGTGGCAAAAACATTAAAAACATTGAATAACATCTTACTAGGAATGCTCTCACTGGCCTTGTCTTATTGGTTTTATAGGGGGCATCTCGAACAGTACGTTCATTACATCGCCCATTATGGCTCCTACTTTCAAGTCTTACTCAAACCTAGTCATTATTGTCCTACTGAGTTACTTTGTCTATGCTTTTTTTGAAACTCCTTCTTACTAGACAGCTGAAAAAAAAAAACAGACACTGCTCCTACTCTACTTCATTTATTTTCTTGCTCTCTTCTACCTACTTTTCTTGAAAAACATTGGTACCCAAGGGATCTCCACTTAATCCCCTTTCCTTCGCTCGAGGAATTATATTGGGGTAGCCACTTCGTTCCCATCATGAACCTGTTAATGTTCATCCCTCTGGGTCTCCTCTTTTCGTCACGATTGAGTAATCTCCTACTCTGTCTCCTGACCCTTTTCACCGTCGAATCCATTCAGTACTTTGGACATTTGGGAGTCTTTGATTTAGGAGATATCGCCTTAAATATGTTAGGTATCCTTGTCGGAACTGCTATCCATCAACTCCCTCAATTTCAAACAGTTAATCAAAAAAAATTTTAAGTTAAAAAAGCCTCCAGAACTTAAATTGGGAGGTTTTTTATAGAGCACAGTTTTTTCGTGTATTCAATACTAAAATTAAAAATCGTCAGAAATTTTTATAGATGAATAAAGAAAAAACAGCCCTCTACATCTAGAGAGCTGTTTTGAACTCGAGCTAAAATCCTAGTGAATAAAAAAACTGCCCCATCATAGAGCAGTTCCATTTTTCAATTGAACATGACCTATTCAAAAAGATAAAATCAAGGCCTAAGCACCTTGAATTTTGTATCTTGAATTATCGACGAAGTCCGAGTGAGCTGATCAACTCACGGTAACGGTTAACGTCTGTGCGGCGAAGGTATGCCAACAAGTTACGACGGTGACCGATTTTTTTTCATCAAACCACGGTAAGTAGCGTGGTCTTTTTTGTGTTGTTTAATGTGTTCGTTAAGGTGGTTGATTTCCCAAGTAAGGACAGCAACTTGAACCTCTACTGAACCAGTGTCACCTTCGTGACGTGCGTATTGAGCAATGATTTCATTTTTTTTCTCTTTTTGAGATTGCCATGTTTTTTCTCCTTTTTTTGCTCCATCCGAGTCTTAGGATTGGCTCTCCTAAAACCAAGAAAGAGTTGGTTTGTCTTTACGACCTCTCTATTTTAGCTTATCTACTAATCTTTGTCAATCACAAGATTCACTGTTTAGATTTTGAATCTTAGACTTTTTTCATTCTTGATTTCATCAAAAACCCAAGGAAAAGTAGGAAACTTACGATTGCATAGGCTAGAAAATCCAACTAAAACTTGGAGATATGAGTGCTAACAATTTCAAAACATAAGGGGAAATGGCAGACCCTAGGTTACACCCCAAGAGGACATAAGCTGTCGCCTTTGTTCAACAGATTTCTAGCAATACGCTCAGAAAGTCGGTTAAAAGATAATTGTCAAAACAGTACTATAGAAGAAACCAACACCAACTGAGGATAAAATCAAAATCGGTAAGTTACCAGCCACTGACATCCCAAAGAGAGACAAACCGCCAATAAAAACATCACTATATGCAAAAAGACGATTTTTAAAATGTCCTATAAGCGAGGCGAAACTCAGTCCAGCTACAATTCCAATTCCCTGCTCTAAACTCAGTACTAAGGCTGATTGACCACTCTCAATAGTCTTACCAGCAACCTGAAATAGAGGCACGCGCAAACTAATCGAAGAATTAATACAGATGACAAAACCTGCTAAAAGGGCCATGCCAAGAATCATACTAAGGTCTTTTTGTTCAGAACCTTGTTTACTTTTTTTGTAATCTGCTTCCTCTCCACCTGATCCATCGTTGGCACAAAAAGGAGGTACATGGTCAGAATCACAAAACCAAAACCATAAATAAGAAAAAGGCAAAGGTCCAATGGATTTTCAATAGTTGACCAACCAAAAAGAGAACACGAAGCTCCACCAATCAACTCCATGGAGCCACGAATACCTAGCATCTGAACCCGCTCTTTACCTTGATAACGTTGACTGATGATGGCAATCGCCTTAGCATTGATAAGACCAATCCCCATCCCAAAAGCAATACGTGACAGTAAGACAAGAGGATAGGCTTGTACAAAAAAAAGGAAAAATCCCAGCACTACTAAGTAAAAAGCAATCCAGTCACAATTAGCTGTCTATCACTTAGCCATTTGTCAATAAATGAATTAAGTAAGAGCATCGCTACTACGGAAAATGAAGGGACAGATACTAAAGCTCCACTTGCGCGGCAGAAAAGGTTGGGCTATAGTAGTCCAACATAGGTGGTAACGCTGTTGAAATCGAAAAGGCCGAAATCAAGAGCAAGGATAGCCCAAGTAGGCTCATTTTTTCTAAAATTCGTTGTGTCATAATATAGGGATAAGAACATCCTTTCCTTACTTGTCTGATAGTTATTTTTTCATTATAATCTAAGGAGACTTTTAAAAAATAGGACCTAGGTCCTAAAAAGGAGATGTATGCGTAATCATGACATAAGACCTCAACTTGACCAGGTCTTTCCACCCCCCTATCTCAGCCAATTACAGAAAGTCACCTTTCAAAAAGGACAATTACATTTGCACTCAAGGGACAGGATATCACTGAGTTAACCTACATTTTATCAGGTAGAGTAAAAATTGTTCGCTCCCTATCCAATGGTAAAGAACACATCCTAGAAATGCTCAACAAGCCACAGCTACTGGGAGACGTTGAACTCATGACCAATCAATTAGCGGGTTCTTCAGTCATTGCTTTAGAAGAGGTTCAAAACAGTTCAGCTCCCATTAAATAATAAAGAAGAACTCCTCAAAGACCCTGTTTTTCTCTATCAAATTGGGCGTAACCTAGCCATGGCACTGCATAAACAGGGCATCACTGCCTCAACGAATGCTAGCTACTCTGTCAAAGAGCGTCTGGCCACCCATATTTTGAAATAGTGAAGAAGAGAATATCTTTCAATTATCACCATCCATTTTAGCTTCCCGTTTTGGGACTAGCTATCGTCATGTACAGCGAGTCATCAAACAATTTATCGACCAAGGGATTATCGAAAAGAAAGCCTTTAAAACCTATCGTATTTTAAAGAGAAAAACCTTGGAAAAACTGGCTTTTATCGATTAGAAAAGCCTCACTTTAACCCTTGATGGTTTAATTTTCAACCCTTTTTGTGCTATAGTTATAAACAAGTAAATCAAAGAAAATAGAGGTAAACAAATGGACGCTCAAACCAAAATTATCCGCGCCAGCCATATGATTGATATGAATGATATCATACGCGAAGGCAACCCAACCTTGCGTGCTGTCGCTGAAGACGTAACCCTACCACTTTCAGATGAAGATATTATCCTTGGTGAAAAAATGATGCAGTTTCTTCGTAATTCACAGGACCCTGTTATCGCTGAAAAAATGGGACTTCGTGGGGGGTCGGTCTTGCAGCCCCTCAATTAGATGTTTCAAAACGCATTATCGCGGTTCTCGTTCCAAAACCCTGAAGACGCTGAAGGTAATCCACCAAAAGAAGCATATAGCCTTCAAGAAATCATGTATAACCCTAAAGTAGTTGCCCATTCTGTTCAGGATGCTGCTTTGGGCGATGGCGAAGGATGCCTCTCAGTTGACCGCGACGTTCCTGGTTACGTGGTTCGTCATGCTCGTGTAACGGTTGAATACTTCAACAAAGAGGGCGAAAAGCAACGTGTTAAACTCCGTGGGTACAACTCAATCGTTGTTCAACATGAAATCGACCATACTAACGGTATCATGTTCTACGACCGTATCAATAAAGACAATCCATTTACTATCAAGGATGGACTCTTGATTATCGAATAATGAAAGTCCTCAGTAGAAATACTGGGGTTTTAGTTTGAAGAAAAAGCCTTTATGATGGATTCCAAAGTATTTCATAGCTAAGTCAAAGTAGAAAAAGAACCGACTTTCTTCGATTCTTTTTTTCATTATGTGAACCTGTCCTCAGACAAGCATATTGTAAAGTGTTTCGTTACCGTGAAGGTTGATATAACTTGGGTCAAAGGCCGAAAGACGCTCGAGAAGTCCATCATAATCGTTCTTATCACTAAGAGCTATACCAATGAGAACTGGACCTTTTCCTTTTATTAGCACGTTTGATGTACTCAAAACGAGTGATATCATCATTTGGTCCCAAGATATCATTTACAAATTCACGAAGGGCACCAGGACGTTGTGGGAAGTTAACCACAAAGTAATGCTTGATACCATCGTAGATAAGCGCACGTTCTTCCATCTCTGGCATACGGTTGATGTCATTGTTACCACCTGAAATGATGCAGACGATGGTTTTTCCTTTAATCTCATCTTTAATCACTTCCAAAGCTGCTACTGATGCTGCACCTGCGGGTTCTGCAATGGTACCAACCTTTAGAGTACATATCAATTAGGGGTTTCTGAAATCAAGCCTTCATCAACTCCCAAGAGACGGTCAACATATTTACGTGCAACTTCATGGGTCTTGACACCTACCTTTTTGAACAGCAATCCCATCCGCAAACTTATCAATTTCTTCGAGTTTTACAGGATAACCACGGTCAAAGGCAGCACGCATACTACGCGCACCACTAGCCTCAACACCAATAACTTCCATAGATGGTGCCACATCCTTGATATAAGTAGCCACACCAGAGATAAGGCCACCGCCTCCGACTGGAACCAAGATACTATCAAAGGAAACACCTTCCTCTTGAGCCTGCTCATAAATTTCATAAGCAACAGTTCCTTGCCCCGCTTGACATTATAATCATCGAATGGATCAATAAAAGTCATGCCCTTCCGACTTCGTATACTCTTGTGCCGCTTTGGCAGATTCATCAAAGGTATCTCCAACCAATTTAATTGTTACAAACTTGCCACCAAAGAAACGTACTTGACCAATTTTTTGGGAGGGCGTTGTTACTGGCATAAAGATGGTTGCCGGAATCTTCATCTCGTTACAAGTGTAGGCAACCCCCTGAGCATGGTTTTCCGGCTGATGCACAAACCACACCACGCGCCTTATCCTCATCACTCAATTGATGGATAGCATAGTAGGCTCCACGCAATTTGAAAGAGCGTACCTTTTGCATATTTTCTTTTTTTAATGTAAATGGTCGCCCCGTATTTTTCAGATAAGTAGTGATCAAAATCTAGTGGTGTGCGTTCCACCACGTTTTTTAAGACTTCATTAGCCTTTACGATATCATTTGCAGTAATCATTGGCTCTCCTTTTGACACAATATTCAAACTATTTCTATTGTATCACAATTTTCAGAAAAAATAGCAGCCAGTATAAAGAAAAACTCCTTGTTTACACAAAAAGAGTTCTACTTATTATTTATCAACTTTTTTGACATCAAGAAGTTACGAAGAGCTGCAAGGGTTGCCGCACCTGCAAGGACAATAGCTGTAAGGATAGCTACAGCATGTTCTCCCCACTTGTGAGATTTTTGCTGTTTTAGCAATTGTAGCCTTAAGATCTTCAGTTGTTCCTTTTTCACCTGCTTTGCGTCGTTGTCTTACTTGCAAGGTTAAGATCTTGACTACCATTGTAAGTATTATCTGACGAAGCTGTATTGACAAGGTCTTGACGGCTACTGCGAGTATAGCTGACATTTGTTGTAATGCTATCAATCATCTCAACAATATTTCTGATTGTTGTTGCATCATACAAGCCTCCCTCAGTATCTTTCAAGATAGATACTGCTAATTTTTCAATAGCAGCTTCTGAAGAAGCTGCTACCATAGAGTGAGATTCTGAGCTTGCTGTTTCTGAATATCTCGCATAGTTGCTAAAGAGTGACGCTGCTTCTGTAATCGTTTCAGAAGTACTTGGTAAGGTTTCTGAGACGCGAGGAGCTACAGAGAGTCTATTCCAACTATTGATGTTTTCTGATAGTCCATCAAGGATGACTTCCTCTGATGTGCTTACTGTTTCTGAAATCGCCGAAGTCACTTCTGAAGTGCTCACTTGACTTTCTGATTCTGTCAATGAAACAGCTGGTTCTTCAACTACTTCTGATTCTGAAACGACTGTGCTGATTGAATTCTCTGATTCAGATGCTGAAGTCTCTGAAGTTGATGCTTCTGAGATAATATCAGTTTCTGAGACCTTCGATGATACTGTTGTGCTTTCTGATACTTCTGACGGAGCAACTGAGACAATTGTGCTTGTAGTTTCTGAAACAAGGCTAGTGCTTGCCTGACTCTCTGATTCTGTCAAAGAAGCCACTGGTTCAACTACTGCATGTGATTCTGAAATTGCTGTCGTCGTTGAAATTGCTGACTCTGAAGTTGATGCTGCTGAACTATTTTTTTCAGTTTCTGATGCTTCCGATGATACTGTTACACTTTCTGATACTTCTGATGAGACTGTTGAGGCAGCTGTGCTTGCAGCCTCTGAAGCTGGTGTAGTGATTGAATCTGATACTACTGAACCTTGATCCGTATTAGATACTGAGTTGTCATCTTTCTTATCATGTGCGGTCTCTGACACAGCTATCGCCACTGGAACAGCTGCTGAGTTTACTAACTCGTCAACTGATGGTGCTGGTTTAGTTGTTTCATCTAGTTTAGGAGCTTCAACAGATGGTTTCGTATCAGTTGAGCCTCTGAACCTTTATTTACTGTTGTATTTTCTGATTTAGCTGTTTCTGAGCTTGCTTCAGATGTTACGGTATTATCCACTTTCTTACCAGATTGGTTAGTAACTGGTTTCAAGATAACTGGTTCTACCGGTGTTGCTGTTGTGTCTTCCTTGATATAAAGCATGTTCCAAAGAGTTAGTTTAGGAACTGAAATGACAAGTACCGGTTAATCATTTTCATCTGTTTCAAGCCTTGCTCGTGCCTTTCTCATAATCGAAGTTGACCAATCATCTGGTGACGTCACATAGAGTTGATCTGCAATTTTAGCTGCTTCTTGGGCTGTTTTACCTGCTAGGCTAAGACGAACTGTGAGATTTTCTTGTGCGTCCGGTGTTTTTTATTGTCCGCATAACCCTCTTCATTATGCCAGCCCGCATTGATGCCCATCATGTTAATCATTTGAACAGTTGAGAAACCTTTTCCTGATTTAGCAAATGTCCAAACTTGATCTCCTGTCACACCAAGAGCATCTTTAGAAAGGATTTCACCAGCCGCATTCTTTGTAGATACAGCCTGAGTGCTGTTTGTCACACCCCTCACCACGGAGAAGATTTTCATAAGCAGTGATAAACTGTTGGTAATTGTAAAGCTTACGAATAGTGTCCCTTAGCTACACTGAGGTATTGCGTTGGGTAATAAGCACTTTGAAGAACGTTAAAGGCTGCATTAGCATTGGCAAGGGCTGCAATGGACATGTGATAGCCACCGGCTGCAGCTACTGTCGCATCTACGAGAAGTGTCGCATCAGCTTGCAATGGTTTACCAGCAAGGGCATCTTTTACCCGCACCGTTAGTTGCTTTTCCGCCAGGAACAGTATAGTCAATACCTGGTTCTTCCATGTAGGCACCAACGATAAGTGATTTACCAGTTTTATTGCGTACCATATCGATACGTGCTTTCAAATCACCATAGGCAACCTGCATACGTCCTGGAATAACTGAACCACCGTTTGTCCAAAAGCTCATTATAAACAACATCTTGACGTGCCTTGGCTAGTTTATCGTCATTACCACCATTAACATCATTGATTGTGATGTAGTACTTTTCACCGATGAGGTCTTTCATAGCATTAATAAATGACGCATATGAATCAGACATCATGTGTGAGTCAGCCTCGTCTGTGCTGTTACGGTGCTCATAATCAGTCACACGGTTGTCACCAATTGTATCACCTTGCCAACCATCGAATCCCATACGATCCATAGCTGATTTCATGACACCTGCGATATATTTTTGCCAATCTGGATTCGCTGGATCATAGTAAACTTTGAGTTGGGGTACCACCGATAGTGTAAGTCATCGGTTCACCCTTCTTACCAAAGCTATCGTAGAAGTTATAAGCCAAAGCAGCAAGTGGAAGGGCTGGATTCTTTGGATTTGAATCTGCTGAAATCATGTTATAAAGCATGGCAACAGCACCTGACTTATGAACTCGATCAACCAATTCTTTAACAGCCTTAGTGTCAACTTGAGTGTGACTCCAGGTATTCCATTTTTGAACAAAGCTATCGACACCCTCTGGGAAAGGATCTAGTAGCTTCATTATAACCATAATAGAAGAAATATGAGTTGATATTCATAGACTTCATGAGCTCAAGTTCTTTACGGTAGGCTTCAAGATTTTTAACAAGAATACTGTTTTGATCAGTTGGCGAACCTGCTACGATACCGTAACGTGGGAAGACTGTCCAATCATCTTCAACAGACAAGCCAGCACGCTTGCTTGACAAAGTACTACCTGATTTATCGTTGACACTGATTGTCACCAAGTAACCTGTATTGTTTGTCAACCACTCTGACGCTACTATCAAGTTTGAAACCTTAGCTGAGGTTCCTGCCGCTAGCGTAAGGTCAACGTTATCTTGACCGATAATTTCTGAAGCATGTTGAAGTGTCAAGTTGACAGTCATCGTCTTAGTTTCTGCTGTTGGATTAGACACAACAACGGAATAATTAATATCACCATCTGTCTTGCTATAAGCTGCTTTTGTTGTTTCTGGATCTGTCAAGTAGGCATCACCATTCAAGTTTTGCTCTGTCACTTCTGTAACTGGTGTTACTTGAGCAGTTGAATGGCGTCCTGCTTCAGTAGCATTATCAGATGATGATGTGATGGTTTCCACAGCAGCTGACTCAGGAGCTAGTGCTTCACTGGCTACAAGCGTTTCTGAGCTAGCACTTTCTGCTGGCACAGCTTGTGAAAAAGATTGTAGAAGCTGTTGCTGTTGTTGCAGTATCTGTCGCAACAGCGGCAGTTGATGGACCTACTTCTGTTGTCGCAACTGGAGCAACTGCCTCCGTTGGTACCACCACCAAGTTATCTGCTTCAGTTGTAATAACTGGTTTTGTTGCTTCTGAACTGACCACATTATCTGCCTTGGCGACCTGATTCATCCCTAGGACACCACCGGCTACAAACAAACCTGATAATAATTTAGTTGACGCTACTTTCTTTGACATATCTCTCTATCCCTCTAAAAAGTTTAAATCACCTCGGCGTTTCAAATTATCACTATTTGTATTTGCATGCTGTAAACTCGAGTTATTTTTAGTTTCATAAAAATCGCTTGGTGTTTCTTATGAAACTAATGTTAACTTAATCTTTTTTTGTAAGACAAGGGAATTTCCGGCAATCCTCGTAAACGGTAATTTTTTCATCTTGAATAGTCAGATTTTTTCAGAAATTTGAGAACAACATTTTCTAATTTCATTAAATATTCACTTGATTCAGTCTACTTAAAATAACAAAAATAAATCCCAAATAATGAAAATCGAGCACCTAAATAATGCCTACGATGAGAGTAAAAAAAACCACCTCTCACACAAGGCGAAAATGATTTGTTTATCTATTTTTAGTATCCAAGATGACAGTAACAGGGCCATCATTGACCAGACTAACCTGCATATCTGCACCAAAGCGTCCCTCTTTCTACAGGAACATGAGTTGACAAGGATTGGTTGAAATCGTCATAGAGCTGGCTAGCCATGTCGGGCTTTGCAGCTCCCGTAAATGCCGGTCGATTCCCTTTTTTCTTGTATCTGCAAAAGCGTAAACTGAGAAATCGACAACTTCATCTGAAAAAATGCGCATATTGACAATCTTACGAACCGCATAGTCAAGGTCCTCTTTGGTGTCTTCGAGGCCAACTCCGACCAAGCAGTAAGAGCCCCTGCTTAATAGCGCCAACCGTACTATCCTCAATAGCTACAGAAGCACTTTGCACACGCTGAATCACAATCTTCATCGCAGTAACTCCTTACCCATTCGTACGTTTAACACTGTAAACATCAGGGAATAATTTTAATCTTATCCACAAGACCAGTCAATTCAATAAGGTTTGCAATTTCAAAGCTAACGTGAATATTGGCAAACTTCATGTCCTTAGTCGGTTGCGCATTGACCGTAGCGATGCTCTTGGTCGTATTTGACAAGATTTGAAGAACATCATTCAACAGACCAGAACGGTTAAGGCCATAGATGTCAATCTCAGCCAAATAAGATTTATTGGCATTGCGTTCATCCCACTCAACTTCAATTAGACGTTGCTCATAACCTTCTTGATTCTTGATATTATTACAATCTGAGCGATGAATAGCTATTCCACGTCCCTTAGTGATATAACCTTCAATCTCATCTCCAGGTACTGGGTTACAACACTTAGCAATACGCATAAGGAGACCTGAGGCACCTTGAATGATGACTCCATTTTCACTTTTAACCTTGAGAACATCTTTCTTCTCAGTCTTGACCTCACCACCGTTCATTAGCTCTTCAGCTTCAGCTTTTGCCTTCGCACGCTCTTCCTCACGGCGTTCTTTTTCTGTCAAACGATTGAAAACAGCAGCAGCACTAATTTCACCAAAACCAACAGCGGCATAGAGAGCTCCTTCACTACGCACACTCATACGAGGGAGAATTTCCTCAATATGTTTCTTGTCTAGGTACTTATTGGCAATATAGCCATGCTCTTGGAAATAGGCAATCAAAAGCTCACGACCCTTGGTGATGGAAGCTTCCTTGTCTTGATTTTTAAAGAATTGACGAATTTTATTTCTGGCCTTGGTGGTCTTAACCATCTTAATCCAGTCACGGCTAGGACCAAAGGAATTGGCATTGGTTACAATCTCAACCACATCACCTGTCTTGAGTTTGGCTGTCAAGGGCACCATACGGCCATTAACCTTAGCACCTGTGGCCTTCTCACCAACTTGGGTATGGATGGCATAGGCAAAGTCAATAGGTCCTGAATCTTTAGGCAGTTCCTGAACAGCACCATTTGGCGTAAAGACATAAATACGCTCCGAGAAGATATCCTCTTTAACAGAGTCAACAAACCCCATAGCATCACCATTTGAGGCGTCTTGAAGTTCAACAAGATCTTTAATCCAGTTCATTCCCAAAGCAGACTCTTTCGAATCTACCTTGCCCTTGATACCTTTCTTATAAGCCCAGTGAGCTGCAACCCCGTATTCGGCAACTTGGTGCATTTCCTTGGTACGGATTTGGATTTCAATAGGTCCTTTGGTCCATAAACCGTTGTATGGATAGACTGGTAACCATTGGATTTAGGATTAGCAATATAGTCTTTAAAACGGCCAGGCATCGGACGCCAGAGCTCATGGATGTATCCCAACATGGCATAAACATCACTATGCGTCTCCATAACACAACGGATGGCAATCAAATCATAGATTTGATCGAAAGCGCTTTTTCTTGTCGCGCATCTTACGATAAATAGAGTAAATATGCTTTGGACGACCATACACATCACCAACAAGTCCTTGTTCAGCTGTATAAGTCTTAATTTTATCGACAATCTCGTCCACGAGTGCCTCACGCTCGCGGCGTTTTTCCTTCATCATGTGGGAAATCTTATAAAATTCTACCTCGTTAAGGTAACGGAAAGCCGTGTCTTCCAATTCCCATTTGATACGGCTGATACCCAAACGGTGGGCCAAAGGAGCGTAAATTTCCATCGTTTCGCGAGAAATGCGCTCCTGCTTATCCTTACGAAGATGCTTAGGGTACGCATATTGTGAAACGGTCGGCCAATTTAACCAAGATGACACGGATATCCTTAGACATGGCCATAAGCATCTTACGGTGGTTTTCAGCCAACTGCTCCTCGTGGGACTTGTACTCAACCTTACCAAGCTTAGTAACACCGTCCACGATATTTCGTACATCCGTACCAAAATCCGCTTCCAAATCATCAAGCGTTTTTTCGGTGTCTTCAACGACATCGTGTAAGAAACCACAGGCTACTGTCACTGCATCAAGATGGAGATCTGCCAAAATACCTGCCACTTGAATAGGGTGGATTATATAAGGTTCTCCTGACTGACGAAATTGCTCACTATGAGAATCCGTCGCATAATGCCAGGCCTTTTCGACTAATTTCAAATCATCTGCTGACATATAGGCCGAGCAAACATCTAAAATTTCTTCTCCTGTTACATTTTTATCTTTAGCCATGATTTCTTCCTTCGCTTCTTTTAATAACCTTTATTTTATCACTTTTACAAGTAAAGAAAAAAGAGCTAGATAGGCAATTCTTAAGCGCAAGGGAGCTAACTTGAAAGCACAATATCTTGTGTTAGAATGATTGAACAAACACAAGATATAGATAGAAAGAGGACGCTTATGTCTCAACTTACCCTCGTTTATATTAGTCTAAGCGGTAATACCCAAAGCTTTGTCAAACGTATGTCTGACTATCTATCCCTCAACCACGGGATTGAATGTCGCCAAATCAATATTAAAGAGCTTAATCATGAAACCTTCCAAGTAGATGAACCCTTTGTCGCACTCTTGCCAACCTACCTTGAAGGAGGAAATGGCGTTGACAATGGAGATGTTGAAATCCTAACCAATCCACTGGGTGACTTTATCGCAGCCCATGACAATCACAAACGTTGCTTTGGTATCATCGGCTCTGGTAACCGTAACTTCAATAACCAGTACTGCCTAACCGCCAAACAATACAGTCAACGTTTTGGCTTCCCAATGTTGGGAGACTTTGAGCTACGTGGCACACAGTCCGATATCGAACGTCTGGCACCTATTATTCTAGAAGCACAAAAGAACTTTAACCAACGCTAAAACTAGAGCAAAAAAAGCCCTGATAGGGGCTTTTTCCTTTGCTTAATTTTTTTCGTGTTTTTTTGATTCCAAAGAATCCAGCCAAGGTCATAAGAACCAGACCTGCTAAAGTTGCTGACACAGATTCGTCTGAACCAGTGTTTGGCAAGGTCTTGGCTGAGCTTGAACCTTGAGTTTCTTGTACTTGAGCTTGAGGCAAGATAACAACTTGAGCATTTGACAACTGGATAGCTGAAGGGCAGTTATAGCCACGCTGGCACCTACAGTAGCTTTTGGTGTCTCACGCTTAGTTTGATCTGCCATCTCAACACCTTTTGGTGACTTCTCAGATTCTTTCTTAGTCGTATCCTCAACTTGATTTGCCCTTTCCTTAACAACCAAGCGGTACTCTGCAAATCCTGCTTGTGTTGATGGTCCTACATAACTAATGGCATCCTGACCAGCAAGGTGGGCACGCGCATTGTCAGATGAGGCAAAACGGATATCTGCATTCGTAATATTAGGGAACGAAACTCCAATTTCCATCGGCACTCGGATTAATCGTTTTCTCACTAACGATATAGTCAATGATAGCCTGACGATTCTCAAGATTGAGGAGACGTTTTTCTGCAGCATCCTTTAACACCAGGGAAGTTACCAGTCGCACGGTAGTTATTGGTTACGACAAGGAAGGTTTGATTCAAATCAATTGGTTGACCTTGATAAGTCAAGTCACGAACACGACTAGCATCTGGGTTAACCAACTTACCTTTACGATCATACTTGTTAGGTTGTGTTAAATCGAACTTGTAAGTCAACCCATCAATCACATAGTAATTATATGAGGGATAGCTACTGTTAATGAGTTGTTGGGGTTCTTTGCTGTTAGGATCAATTTGATTGAACTGTCCTGCAGACATTTCCAACCATTCTTTAATTTGTGCCCCAGTCACCTTTGAGTAGAGCAGTAACATTGTCGTAGAGATAGAGGTCTGCGACGTTCTTAATGGCCAATGGACCTGCTGGAATATCGGTATAGTAGGTCGCATCCCCACGAGTCCCCGCCTTGAAAGGTGCAGCTGCTGAGAGGAGTGGAAGATTTTCATCTGCTGTTCCCGCTACTTGTTTTTTTTAGCATACCATAGTTGTGCATTATTAACGATTTGAATAGATGGATCGTCCTGAACCTGAGCAAAGTAGCTAGTAATTGGTGCAGTAGTCTCACCAACTTCCTTACGAACATAGTTGATTGTTCCATTATGGTCATGAGCAGCCATGTCAATTAAGTCCTTGTCCGCAACATCTGACTTAGTATCAATCTTTTCAAGCTTAGCCTTACTGTTAACAACTTTCCATTTGCCGTTCGTGTAAGTCAATTTGACATCCATGATACCTAGATGATCTCCAAATTTACCAGCCATAACCACAGGTTTCCCATTGATGAGACCATTGACATCATCTACACCAGGGTATTTCGCATAAAAACTTGTGCCATCTCCATTTGGGAAATCAGCGTGAGAATGCCCTGTCGCAACAGCATCAACACCTTCGATACCAGCAATTTGGTAACCTTCATTTTTCCTCATTCTTAGTGTATTCATTGTCACCAATACCAGAGTGAGCAGCAACAAGGATAAAGTCAGCTCCTGCAGCCTTCATCTTAGGAACGATAGCCTTAACAGCCTCCATTGGATCATCAACAGTTACCTTACCTTCAAGGTTGGCCTTATCCCAAACCAAAATTTGTGTTGGAAGGACACCAGTAATACCGATTTTTAGCGTTACCTGTTTGCCGTCTGTATCAGTAAAGGTCTTGTTAACAATCTTATAAGGGTTGTAATAGTAGTCACCTGTCTGAGCATTACGCACATTAGCATTGATAATGTTAATCTTAGCAGCCTTAACCATACGATCCAAAAATTCTAGACCATAGTTAAACTCGTGGTTTCCAAGCGTTTCGGCATCGTAACCCAAGCATCTCAAAAGGCCTTATACATAGGGTGAGTCTCACCTTGGGCAACAGGAGTCAATCAAAGCCTTATAAGTCCCAAAAGGAGTTCCCTGAATCGTATCCCCACTGTCCACCAAGACCGTATTGGGATTGGTTTCACGGGCTTTTTGATAAGGACAGCAGTTTTGGACAGACCAACGGCTTGAGACGGCTTATCTTGATAATAATCATAGTTAACCAAGTTGGTATGAAGGTCTGTTGTTGACAAAATCTGCATATCAACAGCCTGTCCCTCATGAGCAGGTTCAGTAACGGTTTCAGGCTGTACTGGCACTGCTGGTGTCACTTGATTGGCATTCGTCAAAATAGCACTGGCTTCTTGACTCGATTGGGTCGTTGAGGTATTAGCTGATGGCTCTGCAGACGCATTTGTCACTACTGTTGTTGGTGTAGCAGAGACAGTCTCTGTTCCTCCTTGAACAGCTGTCCCAGAAGTTCCTTGTCCTGATACTACGGATGCTCCACTATCTGCCACAGTTTCTGTAGAAGTAGTTGATACAGGTGCCGTTGCTTCATCAGCTTGCCCTACGACTTGTGGCACAGTCAAGAGAGCAAAGAGGCCCAAAACCACAGCAGATTGAGTCACATAACGATTCGTTTTCATTAAAAAAATCTTCCCCTTTTTATAAAGATAATACAATTATATTAAACCTAAATAAGATTATCAACTTTTTTAGAAATACTCGATTTGTCAAACAAAACCAATAACAAGATGCAATCTTAGCTTAAAAGTGTCAAATACAAAAAGTTGGAACAAGGCCAACTTTCTCTTTATTTATTCAATTCTAGGGCATAACTCACACTACTCAAAGCGTAGAGAGGAGCCGTTTCCGTCCGCATAATACGCGGTCCAAGGCCAATTTTAAGGCCACCAGCTTCTTCAAATGCATCAATCTCAGACGGAGAAATACCACCTTCTGGTCCAAAGATAAAGAGAATTTTCTGACCATTCTCTACCTGAGCCAACTCACGAGCTAAAGTAGCCAACTCGCCTGCTTTGGCTGTTTCCTCATAGGCGATAAAAATCTTATCAAAATTATCTAATTCTGATAGAAATTCTCCCTTCTTCTCGAACAATCTAACTTCTGGAACACGATTACGCTTGGATTGTTCTGCAGCCCCAGAGCAATCTTGGCAAGTTTATCTTCCTTCTTGGCAAGCTTCTTACCATCCCACTTGACCACAGACCAGTCGGCAGGGAAGGACCCAGATAGCCTGAGCTCCAAGCTCTGTTGCCTTTTGTGTCACCAGATCCAGCTTATCTCCCTTGGGAAAGCCAGAGGCAATGGTTACAGATACAGGCATCTCAACAATATCATTTAAGTCTTCAATCACTTCAAAAATATGATTCTCACGGTCAGTCACACGCGCAAGACGCTTGATACCGTCTTCAAAAACCAAGACAACCTGATCATCCTCTGTTAAACGCATAACGTTAAACATATGCTTTACAGTATCCTTGTCTTTGATGATTACTGGATTTTCAACTTGACCCTTTATAAAAATACTGTTGCATTTAGCCTCCAATCACACCTGAAATATCATCTGTCTTCTTGAAGACACAAGCATTCCACTCTCCCTGAACCATGTGAGTTTCTAGAAAGAAACCTGCTTTCTCAGCCGATTCACGCACCATATCCCATTTTTCAGAGATAATCCCTGACATAATCAAGTAACCTTCATCCTTAACCAAACGGTAGGCATCTTCCGTCAGATGGATGAGAATATCCGCCAAAATATTAGCCACAATAACATCAGCTTCTTGAGTTACACCCTTCAAAAGATCACCTGCAGCAACGTGGATATTTTCCATGCCAGGATTCATATCAATGTTTTCCTGTGCCACTCGAACCGCCACATCATCAAGGTCATAAGCGTAGATTTCCTTGGCACCAAGCAGAGAGCCAGCAATCGAGAGGACACCCGAACCAGTTCCCACATCAATCACAGTCTCACCACCACGAAGCACCTGTTCGAGTGCAAAAGACTCATCTTAGTTGTCGGGTGTGTTCCGGTTCCAAAGGCCATGCCAGGGTCTAGCTTGATAAGCTTCTCACCTACTGATGCCTCATAATCCGTCCATGATGGTACGATAGTCAAATCGTGGGTAATACGAGCTGGTTCATAGTACTTCTTCCAATTCTCAGCCCAGTCTTCTTCAACCAATTCTTGAGTAGCCAAGTGAATATCTCCAGTTTCAAGACCAAAATCTGTCAACTCAGCCAAACGCTCATTAACCTGCTTAGTAATAGCTTCGATATCTGCTGACTCCGGATAATAAGCCGTAATTTTAACCGTCTCAACCTGTTCAACCTCAGGATAAAGCTCACCAAAACGGTCCGCATTTTCCAAATAATCTGCACTATCATCAATAGCCACACCTTGACTACCAGATTCAATTAAAATATTAGAAGCCGCCTCTTCGACCTCACGATTAACCTCAATCGTTAGTTCTTGCCATTTGTCCATATATTATTTTCTTCCTTTTCTGATAAATAGTCTTTAAAGCGTTCCTGCAACTGGGCAATGACACCTTCTGCTTTTATAAAATCCTCTACAGGCATTAGTTTAAATTCCTGTCCCTCGTCACCAAAACGAATCTCACGATACTGCTCTTGGCTAATTTGGCCAACCACAAAGACAGCTGACCTATCTTTATCCAACATACTAGGATAGATTTTCGACCAAATAATCGATTCCTCTGTCAAAGTCAAGCCCAGCTCCTCCCAAACCTCACGTTGAAGACACTCAAGTGGCGTTTCTATGCCCTCTCTTCCACCACCTGGTAATTCCCACATATTTGGCCAAGGAATATCTGGCTTATTATCTCTAAGAACGACCAGAATACTTTTCTCTACGAGTAAGGCAGCCTTAACACCTGTAAAATCGAACTGATTTTTTAAATAAGCATCCATCCCTTTTCGCTCCCTTTAATACCTTGGATAAGCAAAAAATTCCTTCTCTTCAAGTTGATCTTTCCCTTTTTCGAAAGCTTCTTTGTCCCAAACCAAACCAAATTCCTCAGGTCCATCATCAGATAGAAAATCCATCAAGTCACTCACCCCTTCCGTTGCCACCTCATTTAATAGTTTCTGCAAAATAAGCTAAAAACTCACGAGACAGGCCTTTTTTAGGTTCATATGGGATTGTTACTAGGTAATCCTCCTCATCAAAACGTGATTTTGCTGGATTGTAAAAGAGCACGTAATCCTCAAAAATGACATCTTCATCAGACACTTCACCCTTATCATCAATAGTCTCGACATTGCTACTGTTTTGCGCTTCCAGGATAAACGTTACTTCTACAGCGTGATTCTTTTTATCCCAGTCCATAGCGAAATCATAGTCCAAGTGCTTATCCAGTTCTTCTTCTAATACTGACAAAAAGCCAAATTTAGCCATTTGTTTTCCTCGTTCTTTCTTATTATTCCCTTTATTTTAGCATAAAAGGAACTAATAAAAACAGAGTAGGCTGACCCACTCTGTCCTAGTTTATTATTTAGCATTTTCAACCGCTGCTGTCACAAAGGCAGTGTAAAGTTCTTCAGCATGGTTTGGACGGCTATGGTATTCTGGGTGGTATTGTGCTGCCACAAAGAATTTCTTGTCTGGGAGTTCTACAACTTCCATCAAACGATTATCTGGTGACACACCTGAAAATACAAAGCCCTCAGCCTCAAACTGTTCACGGAACTTAGTATTAAATTCATAACGGTGACGGTGACGACGTTGAACAACTTCTTGGTTGCCATAAGCTGCAGCAGCCTTAGAACCTGGTTTCAACTTACATGGGTAAAGACCGAGACGAAGAGTACCACCCATATCTTCAATGTCAATTTGATCACGCATAATATCGATAATTGGATATTTTGTGTTTGGATCAAGCTCAGCTGAATTAGCGCCATCCAAGTGAAGGACATGACGAGCAAACTCAATACATGTCAATTGCATACCAAGACAGACACCCAACATTGGCACATCATTTTCACGCGCATAACGAATAGCTTGAATCTTACCTTCAGTACCACGTTGACCGAAACCACCAGGCACGATGATACCATCAGCATCAGCCAAACGAGAAGCAACATTTTCAGCAGTCAAATCATTAGCATTGACCCAGTCAATATCAATGGCAGTATCATTTGCCAAACCAGAGTGTTTAAGTGCCTCAACTACTGACAAGTAAGCATCGTGAAGCTCTACATACTTACCAACAAGAGCAATTTTAGTTGTTTTCTTAAGGTTAAGCACCTTATCAACCATAGCAGACCATTCTGTCATATCTGCAGCTGGAGCATCCAGTTTCAAATGATCACAAACGATTTGATCCATACCTTGAGCCTGCATATTAAGTGGCACTTGATAGATATGTTCCACGTCGAGTGATTCGATAACAGCCTCAGGTGCAACATCACAGAACTGAGCCAATTTATTCTTGATTCCTTGACCAGCAGGTTGTTCTGTACGAATAACCAACATATTTGGTTGGATACCCAAACCACGCAATTCCTTAACAGAGTGTTGCGTTGGTTTTGTCTTCATTTCCCCAGCAGCCTTCAAGTATGGAAGAAGCGTTGTGTGGATATACATAACATTGTCAGAGCCCACATCAGCCTTCATTTGACGAAGAGCTTCTAAGAATGGAAGACTTTCAATATCCCCAACCGTACCACCAACTTCAGTGATAATAACATCTGAATCAGTCGTTGTCGCTGCACGCTTAATCTTGTCTTTCAAAGCATCTGTGATATGCGGAATTACCTGAACAGTCGCACCTAAGTACTCCCTTTACGTTCTTTACGTAAAACTTCACTATAAATCTTACCAGTTGTAACGTTAGAGTATTTATTAAGATTGATATCAATAAAACGTTCATAGTGACCAAGGTCAAGGTCAGTTTCAGCACCATCATCAGTAACATAAACTTCACCGTGTTGGTAAGGACTCATCGTCCCTGGGTCGATATTGATATAAGGGTCGAACTTTTGGATCGTAACCTTAAGACCACGATTCTTAAGCAAACGTCCAAGACTTGCAGCTACAATCCCTTTACCAATTGAAGATACCACACCACCAGTGACGAAAATATATTTTGTCATGTTAACTCCTTATAATATAATTCAAAACAACTACAGATAGTAGATTGATTACCCACTCAGATAATCACGACAGCCCTTTCCTAGTACCTGATGGGAGCGGTACAAAGTACCTCACCTTAGACAAGTCTAGTAAATGACTAAAAAACAAAAATGACCCCCAAGAGTTTTACTCTGGGAGCCTTAATCATGGCCTCTTTAAAAGAGGTGCCCGATAATTAGTCTAAACTATCCAAAACCATTTGTCAATGAAAACTTAGTCGTTTGTCTCATCTTCATAGTCATCATCGTCATCTTCTTCTGACAACTCAACATCATCCAAATCATCATCTGGAATAATTTCATTCAACTCAGAGTCATAAGATTCCACTTCGGCTTTCTCATCATCTTCGCTATCGTCGTCATATTCAAGACTATCAGAAGAAGGTGTAAAGTTCTCGTCTTCTGGATCATCATCATTATAGTCGATGGCATCTTCATCTCCATCCATGAAGGCATTTACTTTCTTGTTTTTACGTTTTGGTGCATTTTCATCAGTATCTTCCAATGTGATGACCTCTTCATCGATTTCATCAATTGCATACCATGAACGCAAGCCCCATTTGTTATCACCTAGTGGAATGAAACTTCCATCCGTATTCAAATCTGAATAAAAGAATGGCAAAGCATTGCGGATATCAGCATCCGATTTTTCTAAGTAATTTTGAATTTCATTGACCAAATCATTGAAATACATTTCATTATCACGACCACGTGTTTCTAAGATAGCACGCGCCACTTCAATCATAGAAAGTTCACTTTTTTTCTTGTCCAGCAAATACTTCTAATTCCAAAGTGGTTCTCCTTCATTCTTACTCAAAGCTAGTTTTTTCCATCAGAAATAGCTCAGCAATCAATTTTTCGCTACCTTTTATTTTACGCTAAAAAGAGTCAATAGTCAAAGTATTTATAGAAGAAAAAATCAAGTCTCAACAGAAACTTGATTTTAGTCATATTATTTAACTTTTGCTGTGCTTGTGATAACTTCAACAGCTTTCTTCATAGTGATATCGTGTTTAAGCATTTCAGGTGAAAGAAGTGCAGAAACTTGTGATACTTCCATGTTGTACTCAGCTGCAAAGATCATTGATTTCTTTTTTGGATTTCTTCTTCTGTAGCGTCGAATCCTTCAGCAGCAGCAACAGCTTCGATAACAAGGTTAGTTTGTCACACGTTTGTCAGCGTCAGCTTCATATTGTTTGTGAAGATCTTCTTGAGTTGTACCAGTGATTTGGAAGTACATTTCAGGAGAGATACCTTGACGTTGCATGTTACCCATGAATTCGTTCATAGCACGGTGAACTTCGTCTTCAACCATTTCTGCTGGCAATTCAACGATTTCAGCGTTTTCAACAGCCAAATCAAGTGCAGCACCTTCAACAGCGTCATCATATGCGATTTCTTTAGCTGCTTCAAGTTCTTTACGGTATTTAGCTTTCAACTCATCAAGAGTTTCAACTTCATCGTCAAGGTCTTTAGCCAACTCATCATCCAAAGCAGGAACTTCTTTAGCTTTAACTTCGTTAACTTTAGTAACAAATACAGCAGCTTTACCTGCAAGATCAGTAGCTTGATAGTCTTCTGGGAAAGTTACTTTTAACTTCTACTTCATCACCAGCTTTTGCTCCAACCAATTGGTCTTCGAATCCTGGGATAAATTGACCTGAACCAAGTTCAAGAGAGTGGTTTTCACCTTTACCACCGTCAAATTCAACACCGTCTACTGAACCAACAAAGTCGATAACAACAGTGTCGCCATTTTCAGCTGCACCTTCTTTAACAACCAATTCAGACAAGTTTTTGCGTTCGCTTTCAAGCTTAGCATCAACTTCTTCATCAGTAACTTCTTTAGAAGCCTCAACTGAAACTTCAAGATCTTTATATGCACCAAGTTTTACTTCAGGTTTTGTAACAACTTCTGCAGTAAGTGTCCAATCTTGACCTTTTTCAATTGATTTTACATCAATTTTTGGTTGTGCAACAACATCAAGACCAAGTTCAGCAATCGCTGCTTCATAAGCTGCTGGAAGAATTGCATTCAAAGCATCATCGTAAAGAGCTTCTTCACCAAATTTTTGGTTAAATACGGCACGAGGCATGTGTCCTTTACGGAAGCCTGGAGCGTTCAAATTCTTTTTAACCTTGTTAAATGCTTGATCCAAAGCTGGTTGAATTTTATCTTGACCGATAGTGAATGTCACCACACCACGGTTAGTGGCTGTGTTTTCAAATGATACAGACATGTAGTCATTCTCCTTAAAATTTTTATAGATACAGTTTAGTTTACCATATTTCAAAGCCTTTTAAAAGTTTTTTTCTCCAATTTAATCACAAGAAAATCGTTAGGAACTGCTACTTTTTCAAAATTTTGATAAACTAGAACTATGGATATTTTACAAAGATACATCCAACAATTTAATTTTGAAGAGACCCTAATGGTACTCATTACAAAAAGGGATTAAGCTCCTCATTCTTCCTCATCATCTTTTTCTTCTTAGTAAGAAGATTATCAACTTCCTTTTTAAACATACAGTCGGACGCTCTCTAGCTTGGACAATTCAAACACCTGCTCGACAAAAACCATTGAACGTTTACTACACAATTGCATGAACTACGTGCTATACTTTTTTTCCTTGTTTACTGGCTTCTTAGTATCCTTGGGGTTCCAGTATCTAGCCTCCTTGCTGGTGCAGGACTTGCTGGAGTTGCTCTTGGTCTAGGAGCTCAAGGCTTCCTATCAGATGTCGTTAATGGTTTTTCATCTTATTAGAAAACCAGTTTGAAGTCGGCGACTCAGTTGAAGTAGGAACCGTTACAGGTCTTGTTTCAACCGTAGGTATTCGCACTACTCAAATTCGAGGATTTGATGGTACTCTTCATTTTATACCTAACAGAAATATCACAATTGTATCCAACAAATCTCGAGGAGACATGAGAGCTCAAATTGATATCCCAGTCTATCCATCAACCGATATCAATAAGGTGACAAGCATCATCCAAGAAGTAAATCAAGAAAACATTGAAAACTATCCTCAAATCTGTGGAGCACCAAATATCATTGGATTAAGCACAACTCCTTCCGGACAACTAGTTTTTCGTGTTGACATTTTTACAAAAAATGGACAACAAGTCCATATCTATGCAGAATTCTTAGAAACTTTACCATGAAGCTCTAAATAAAGAAAAGGTTGACCTTCCAAGAATTACTGGAAACCCTATAGCAGTAAAATAAATTCATTACATTAAAAACACTTCAAAAGATAGATAAGATGAATCTACTTTCGAAGTGTTTTTTATTCATATTAAACAATATTGCCAGTCAAGGTTCTATATTAAGAATTAATCATCTTCATTGTAAGGATCAAAGTCAACCATCCAAAATCTTAACTCTCGTATCATCTTTTTTTCGACCTCTAAAACACTCCCCAGCTAGCAAACGGTCTAACTTAGTAGCATCTTCCGAAGACAACTGATTACGGAAAGCATTAAGCTGCTCATCATAAACAAGCCTATCAACAGCATCTAACTCTTTATTTGGAAGACAAAAAGCAATATCTGAAATTTCAATATAACATTGTCGATTAGCTTGACGTTTTACAGACTCCTGCCTTCTAACCTCATCATTAAGTCTATTCCTAAATTTAGTTTTAAAAATAACGCCGTAACTTATCATCATCAGACTTTAATTCAGGAAACTTTTCTAAAAGCTGATAAAGCGTCATCATAGCCTCTTGCTCCATATCAGCAAGGTCCCAAAGTTGGATGAAATATTGTCTACTAGCCTTAAGTACAATCGGCCTTACAACTTCATATGCATGAACAAAAAACTTCTTGTTCCATTCAACCTCCTATTAATAAATATGATTTTTGTAATTAAATTAATTACGAAACCTATTATAAGAGATAGATAAGAAATAAAATAGCGACATATATGTCACTATAAAAGGTGATAAAAACAAAAAAAGCTAGACCTACGTCCAGCAATGAAATCTAAACTCCGCCAGTAGGACTCGAACCTACGACATCATGATTAACAGTCATGCGCTACTACCAACTGAGCTATTGCGGATAAACGCTAAGCGACTACCGCATCTAACAGGGGGCAACCCCCCAACTACATCAGGCGTACTAGGGCTTAAATTCTGTGTTCGGCATGGGTACAGGTGTATCTCCTAGGCTATCGTCACTTAACTATGAGTATTCTCAACTCAAAATTGAATATCTATACTGTATCAAGAAACCTTAACGTTGTCAATATGTCTCAGTTACTTTCTTTGGATAAGTCCTCGAGCTATTAGTATTAGTCCGCTACATGTGTCACCACACTTCCACTTCTAACCTATCAACCTGATCATCTCTCAGGGCTCTTACTGATATAAAATCATGGGAAATCTCATCTTGAGGTGGGCTTCACACTTAGATGCTTTCAGCGTTTATCCCTTCCCTACATAGCTACCCAGCGATGCTCTTGGCAGAACAACTGGTACACCAGCGGTAAGTCCACTCTGGTCCTCTCGTACTAGGAGCAGCTCCTCTCAAATTTCCTACGCCCGCGACGGATAGGGACCGAACTGTCTCACGACGTTCTGAACCCAGCTCGCGTGCCGCTTTAATGGGCGAACAGCCCAACCCTTGGGACCGACTACAGCCCCAGGATGCGACGAGCCGACATCGAGGTGCCAAACCTCCCCGTCGATGTGAACTCTTGGGGGAGATAAGCCTGTTATCCCCAGGGTAGCTTTTATCCGTTGAGCGATGGCCCTTCCATGCGGAACCACCGGATCACTAAGCCCGACTTTCGTCCCTGCTCGAGTTGTAGCTCTCGCAGTCAAGCTCCCTTATACCTTTACACTCTGCGAATGATTTCCAACCATTCTGAGGGAACCTTTGGGCGCCTCCGTTACATTTTAGGAGGCGACCGCCCCAGTCAAACTGCCCGTCAGACACTGTCTCCGATAGGGATAACCTATCTGGGTTAGAGTAGCCATAACACAAGGGTAGTATCCCAACAACGCCTCACTCGAAACTGGCGTCCCGAGGTCATAGGCTCCTACCTATCCTGTACATGTGGTACAGATACTCAATATCAACCTGCAGTGAAGCTCCATGGGGTCTTTCCGTCTAGTCGCGGGTAACCTGCATCTTCACAGGTACTAAGACTTCACCGAGTCTACAGCTGAGACAGCGCCCAAATCGTTACGCCTTTCGTGCGGGTCAGAACTTACCTGACAAGGAATTTCGCTACCTTAGGACCGTTATAGTTACGGCCGCCGTTTACTGGGGCTTCAATTCATACCTTCGCTTACGCTAAGCACTCCTCTTAACCTTCCAGCACCGGGCAGGCGTCACCCCCTATACATCATCTTACGATTTAGCAGAGAGCTGTGTTTTTGGTAAACAGTCGCTTGGGCCGTTTCACTGCGGCTGACCATAAGTCAGCGCCCCTTCTCCCCGAAGTTACGGGGGCCATTTTGCCGAGTTCCTTAACGAGAGTTCTCTCGCTCACCTGAGGCTACTCGCCTCGACTACCTGTGTCGGTTTGCGGTACGGGTAGAGTATAATTAACGCTAGAAGCTTTTCTTGGCAGTGTGACATCACTAACTTCGCTACTAAACTTCGCTCCCCATCACAGCTCAATGTTAAAGATATAAGCATTTGACTCATATCACACCTCACTGCTTGGCCAGACACTTCCAATCGTCTGGTTTAGTTAGCCTACTGCGTCCCTCCATCACTATATACTCTAGTACAGGAATATCAACCTGTTGTCCATCGGATACACCTTTCGGTCTCTCCTTAGGTCCCGACTTACCCAGGGCGGACGAGCCTTCCCCTGGAATCCTTAGTCTATCGGTGTGCAGGATTCTCACCTGCATCTCGCTACTCACACCGGCATTCTCACTTCCATGCGCTCCAGCACTCCTCACGGTACACCTTCTTCGCACATAGAACGCTCTCCTACCATACCTATAAAGGTATCCACAGCTTCGGTAATTTGTTTTAGCCCCGGTACATTTTCGGCGCAGGGTCACTCGACTAGTGAGCTGTTACGCACTCTTTGAATGAATAGCTGCTTCTAAGCTAACATCCTAGTTGTCTGTGCATCCCCACATCCTTTTCCACTCAGCATGCATTTTGGGACCTTAACTGGCGGTCTGGGCTGTTTCCCTTTCGACTACGGATCTTAGCACTCGCAGTCTGACTGCCGATTATATCTCGTTGGCATTCGGAGTTTATCTGAGATTGGTAATCCGGGATGGACCCCTCACCCAAACAGTGCTCTACCTCCAAGAGACTTAACATCGACGCTAGCCCTAAAGCTATTTCGGAGAGAACCAGCTATCTCCAAGTTCGTTTGGAATTTCTCCGCTACCCACAAGTCATCCAAGCACTTTTCAACGTGCCCTGGTTCGGTCCTCCAGTGAGTTTTACCTCACCTTCAACCTGCTCATGGGTAGGTCACATGGTTTCGGGTCTACGACATGATACTAATGCGCCCCTATTAAGACTCGGTTTCCCTACGGCTCCGTCTCTTCAACTTAACCTCGCCGGTAACCGCAACTCGCTGGCTCATTCTACAAAAGGCACGCTCTCACCCATTAACGGGCTCGAACTTGTTGTAGGCACACACGGTTTCAGGTTCTATTTCACTCCCCCCGGGGGTGCTTTTCACCTTTCCCTCACGGTACTGGTTCACTATCGGTCACTAGAGAGTATTTAGGGTTGGGAGATGGTCCTCCCAGATTCCGACGAGATTTCTCGTGTCTCGCCGTACTCAGGATACTGCTAGGTATAAAGACTATTTCGAATACGAGGCTATTACTCTCTTTGGCCTACCTTCCCAGGTAGTTCTTCTATAATCTTTAAGTCCACGTTGCAGTCCTACAACCCCGAAGAGTAAACTCTTCGGTTTGCCCTCTTGCCGTTTCGCTCGCCGCTACTAAGGCAATCGCTTTTTGCTTTCTCTTCCTGCAGCTACTTAGATGTTTCAGTTCACTGCGTCTTCCTCTACATTACCTTAACAGTAATGAGTGACAGGCATTACCTGCCGGGTTCCCCATTCGGACATCTCTGGATCATTGCTCACTTACAGCTCCCCAAAGCATTTCGTCGTTAGTCACGTCCTTCATCGGCTTCTAGTGCCAAGGCATCCACCGTGCGCCCTTATTAACTTAACCTTATTTTTGGTCTTTCGACCTAACTCATTAAATATTCACAGCGTTTCGGTTTATTTTCTTGTTACTATCTATATGTAATTAATTACATATGGAATTTGATATAGATATTCAATTTTCAATGGACAATACTTGAATCTTTCGATTCAATGGAGCCTAGCGGGATCGAACCGCTGACCTCCTGCGTGCAAAGCAGGCGCTCTCCCAGCTGAGCTAAGGCCCCACAAGACCTCTCAAAACTAAATAAGAAACTCAAGTACATTCCGTTTTTCCTTAGAAAGGAGGTGATCCAGCCGCACCTTCCGATACGGCTACCTTGTTACGACTTCACCCCAATCATCTATCCCACCTTAGGCGGCTGGCTCCAAAAGGTTACCTCACCGACTTCGGGTGTTACAAACTCGTGGTGTGACGGGCGGTGTGTACAAGGCCCGGAACGTATTCACCGCGGCGTGCTGATCCGCGATTACTAGCGATTCCGACTTCATGTAGGCGAGTTGCAGCCTACAATCCGAACTGAGATTGGCTTTAAGAGATTAGCTTGCCGTCACCGACTCGCAACTCGTTGTACCAACCATTGTAGCACGTGTGTAGCCCAGGTCATAAGGGGCATGATGATTTGACGTCATCCCCACCTTCCTCCGGTTTATTACCGGCAGTCTCGCTAGAGTGCCCAACTGAATGATGGCAACTAACAATAGGGGTTGCGCTCGTTGCGGGACTTAACCCAACATCTCACGACACGAGCTGACGACAACCATGCACCACCTGTCACCGATGTACCGAAGTAACTTTCTATCTCTAGAAATAGCATGGGGATGTCAAGACCTGGTAAGGTTCTTCGCGTTGCTTCGAATTAAACCACATGCTCCACCGCTTGTGCGGGCCCCCGTCAATTCCTTTGAGTTTCAACCTTGCGGTCGTACTCCCCAGGCGGAGTGCTTAATGCGTTAGCTGCGGCACTGAGTCCCGGAAAGGACCCAACACCTAGCACTCATCGTTTACGGCGTGGACTACCAGGGTATCTAATCCTGTTCGCTCCCCACGCTTTCGAGCCTCAGCGTCAGTTACAGACCAGAGAGCCGCTTTCGCCACCGGTGTTCCTCCATATATCTACGGATTTCACTCCTACACATGGAATTCCACTCTCCCCTTCTGCACTCAAGTTTGACAGTTTCCAAAGCGAACTATGGTTGAGCCACAGCCTTTAACTTCAGACTTATCAAACCGCCTGCGCTCGCTTTACGCCCAATAATTCCGGATAACGCTCGCCACCTACGTATTACCGCGGCTGCTGGCACGTAGTTAGCCGTCCCTTTCTGGTAAGCTACCGTCACAGTGTGAACTTTCCACTCTCACACCCGTTCTTGACTTACAACAGAGCTTTACGATCCGAAAACCTTCTTCACTCACGCGGCGTTGCTCGGTCAGGGTTGCCCCCATTGCCGAAGATTCCCTACTGCTGCCTCCGTAGGAGTCTGGGCCGTGTCTCAGTCCCAGTGTGGCCGATCACCCTCTCAGGTCGGCTATGTATCGTCGCCTAGGTGAGCCGTTACCTCACCTACTAGCTAATACAACGCAGGTCCATCTTGTAGTGGAGCAATTGCCCCTTGCAAATAAATGACATGTGTCATCCATTGTTATGCGGTATTAGCTATCGTTTCCAATAGTTATCCCCCGCTACAAGGCAGGTTACCTACGCGTTACTCACCCGTTCGCAACTCATCCAAGAAGAGCAAGCTCCTCTCTTCAGCGTTCTACTTGCATGTATTAGGCACGCCGCCAGCGTTCGTCCTGAGCCAGGATCAAACTCTCATTAAAAACTTTAATAATTGTTCGAGCGTTAACTCATTACCGTCTTCTGACGATTTATTCTTGTAAATTGACAGGTTATAATTCTTCTATCATAACCCTGCACTTGGTTTCTTATTCAGTTCTCAAAGGTCTTTGTCTCTCTTAAGACAACTTCTATATTCTAGCAAATCTAGAATACCTTGTCAACACTTTTTTTTGAAGTTTTTTTTTATTTCTCGTGTCCGCTGTCTCTCATGAAACAGCTTATTTATATTTTTCAAGTTTGTGGCAAGTCAGTTAAGACAACTTTTATATCTTATCACCCAAATCAATACTTGTCAATAGGTTTTTCAAAAAAATAAAGGAAGCATGTCTCTCAACCTACTTCCCTTCTTTTTTAATTATTTAGCTTCAATCAAACCGTAGTTACCGTCTTCTCGTTTATAGAGAACGTTAGTTGTATGATCTTTGCTATCAGTATAAATAAAAGAAATCGTGTCCCAACAACTCCATTTGAAGAATTGCTTCTTCAACATCCATTGGTTTCAACTCAATATTTTTAATTCTCTACAACTTCAACAGCTGGTGCTTCTTCAACTTCTTCTTTATTGAATTCAGTCGAGAACATTTCACCGTGTTGGAACTTTCTCACGATACTTACGTGCAATTTTTGTTTTATTTTTTACGGATTTGTCTTGTCAATCTTATCAACCACTAGGTCAATAGAACCATACATATCTTTGCGAAACATCTTCTGCTCTTAGTGTTACAGAACCTGTTGGAATAGTAACCTCTACTTTAGCTGTCTTTTCGCGATAAACCTTAAGATTTACACGTGCATTCAATTCTTGGTCTTCGTTGAAGTATTTTTCAACTTTGCTAAGTTTACTTTCAACATAGTCACGAAGTGCTTCAGTTACTTCGATGTTTTCGCCACGGATACTATATTTAATCATAAAAGACCTCTTTCTCGCTTGTTAGCGTTTTTCTTTTATCTATATTATATCCTTTTCATGAAAATTTGTAAAGGATTTTTTATTATCTAGCTAGTGAAAAGGTCAAAACTTCTTTAATACCAATAGCTTCTAATAGTTGAACCATCTGATATAAAGTAGATCCTGTTGTATAGATATCATCCACTATAATAATCTTATCTGGTACATCTATACCTTTCTTGAGACAGAAGGCATTATCTTGACTTAAACGCTCCTCACGTGTTTTCGATGATTGCTTCTCAATATCTCTTTTCTCAAAGATATCCTTGATAGGGAATTCCTCTATTAATCCCTCAACTTGGTTGAATCCTCTTTCTACCAGGCGTTTTTCTGATAATGGGACTGGCACTATAGTATAACCTTTTTTAAAAAATGGTTTTAAATTATTTTTATATCTTTTTTTGAAATGTTTTTCTAAGACAATAGTCTCCAATAAATTTATAGCGGCTAAAATAATCTTTCATGTTTTCTTCATAGCGATAAATGGCAAGGTGCTTAGAATATAGCCTTTTTCATCCAAAGTTTACAATCAATACAGGTATCTCTATGTAACTCCTTATTACAATTTTGACATCTTTCTTTTGAAAGTTTTTTAAACTGATTTTTACAAGATACGCAGGAGTACTCTTCTCTGGTTAAACGTAATCAGGTCTCTTAATTTTGGCACTGATTCAATCCAGTCATTACATAGTAGACACTTCATTGTTAAATCCTCCTTTTTTATTCATAACCTTTATTTCTTCTCGACAACGAAGCATTGATTTGGATAGTCCTTCATGAAAGAAATAAAGCTTCCCTGTCGGTCTATCTGGAGATCTTCCAACTCGACCTCCTATCTGAATAAGACTCGAACTAGTGTATAAGTGATGATTTGCCATACAAACAAAAACATCTACTTGTGGAAAGGTTACACCACGTTCAAGGATAGTTGTTGTCACTAAGATGGATAACTCTTTTTTTCCCGGAACTGCTCTACGGTAGCTGAGCGCTCCTCGCTTTTGAAGAAACAAAGGCCATTTTTTCATCTGGAAGATATTTTTGTAGAATATTGGTAAACTTTTCACCTATCGCTATATTTGGGAAAAAAGATTAATAGAGGAAACTTTGATTTACGTTGCTTTTTAATCTGATAAAGAAGAGGCCTTGGAAGCTTGCCTCTCATTAGAGATTTTTGTAATCTTCCCTGCCAGCAGAATTTAGGAAGGACTAGAGGATTTCCGTGGAAACGACTAGCAAGGTGATGCTTTTCTATAGCTCCAAGTCGCACTTGCTCCTCTAAAGATAATGTAGAAGTCGCTGTTAAATAAATATAGCGACCGGTTTCCTTCTTTGCCTGTTTAACAGCATGATTTAACATGACATTCCCTACAAATGGAAAGGCATCAACTTCGTCAACAATAATCAAGTCAAAACTATGATAAAATTTTAGTAATTGATGTGTGGTAGCTATTACAAGCGGACTACCATCATATGGTTCACTCTCAGCATGAAGCAGGGAAATACTACAAGTAAAATCCCTCTGCATACGAAGAAATAACTCGACAAACATCAACCCGAGGACTTGCGATAGCTACATTACCTTTACTTTCAAGAACATAGGCAACGATTTTATAAATCATCTCAGTCTTCCCAGCACCAGTCACAGCATGTACGAGGCTGTCTTTCTGTTTTTGATATGTTTCTAAAAGCTTCTCTGAGACCTCAGCTTGATAGGGAGTCAGTTCCCCAACCACTTCAAAACAGGAAATTCAATTTCAGATGTTTTGAAGGAAAATAATAAAGTTCTTTTCCTTCTTGGTTTCTGCCAAAGACAATACATGCTCTGCAATACTGACCTCCCGGTAATTGCCAATCTTCCTCTATCCGACTGTAACATCTTTTACATCTAAGTTGTTTATCGACCTTTATCATACTTTCTAATGTAAAAGCCTCTGAGTGATAGTCCACTGGCAACTGTTCTTTCGTAAATAGTCGTCCATAATATTCTTTTTAGGTACCATATCTTTCTATTCGAAAATATGTTTGAATTCATCTTTTATGATAAAATTTTTTTTATGGATTACAAAACTATTGCCAACGATGGAATCGTTGAAGAAGAAATAAAAAATCTCGTTTTATTTGTCACTTGAAACGTATTAGTAGTGAAGAGGAAGGAAGAGAGAGTACATCGCTCAGATAAAGAAAGAGCATCACAAGGCCAATCACTCTTGCTCTGCAATGATTGTTGGAGATGATGGTCAAATTAAGCGTTCAGTGATGATGGCGAACCTTCTGGAACAGCCGGAGTGCCTATGCTTACTGTTCTAGAAAAACAAGGTCTTACTAATGTCGTAGCAGTTGTGACTCGTTATTTTGGAGGAATCAAGCTTGGGGCAGGTGGTCTTATCCGAGCTTACTCTGGTAGCGTTGCCCATGCTATTGAAGAGATTGGCCGAGTGGAAGTCAAGGAATTAACAGGGCTAACCGTAGAGTTAACCTACTCTCAGTACCAAGTCTTCTCCAACTTCCTTGAAAAAGAAGGACTCCAAGAATTTGATACAACTTTCTTATCAGATGTTTCTACTACTTTATTTGTCGAAGAGTCTGAGATTGAAAGACTCGGTCAGGAACTAACCGAATTCTATCAAGGGGAAAGTTACTTATGAAAGATCTGGAAAGAAAATCGTTGAAATTCCTATCTGATAGTCAAACGTTATCACAGTGATAAAGAAGATGTATTTTACAAGTTGAGCCTACCGTCGTATACTTAAAACCATCAATCAAAGATTAAGAGGATTTTAAATATGACAATTTACAACTCAATCACTGAACTTGTTGGAAAAACACCTGTTATTAAACTTAACTCTATTGTTCCAGAAGGATCAGCAGATGTTTACGTAAAACTCGAAGCCTTTAACCCTGGTTCTTCAGTTAAAGACCGTATTGCTCTTCGTATGATTGAAGATGCTGAAAAAAGCTGGTACGATTAAACCTGGTGATACCATTGTTGAACCAACTTCAGGTAATACTGGTATTGGTCTCGCTTGGGTTGGTGCTGCTAAAGGCTATAAAGTTGTTATCGTAATGCCTGACACAATGAGTGTTGAACGTCGTAAAATCATCCAAGCTTATGGAGCTGAACTTGTATTGACTCCTGGTAGCGAAGGAATGAAGGGTGCTATCGCTAAGGCTAAAGAAGTTGCTGCTGAGCGCGATGGTTGGGTGCCACTCCAATTTGCTAACCCTTCAAATCCAGCTGCCCATGCTGATACAACTGGTCAAGAGATTCTTGAAGACTTTGGGGCAGATGGTTTGGATGCCTTTTGTTGCTGGTATCGGTACTGGTGGTACTATTTCAGGTGTTTCAAAAACCCTTAAGGCTGCTAATCCAAACATCAAAGTTTATGGTATTGAAGCTGACGAATCTGCTGTCTTGAACGGTGATAAACCAGGACCACACAAAATTCAAGGTATCTCAACTGGCTTTATCCCTGACACATTGGATACAAAATCATATGACAGTGTTGTCCGTATCCCTTCAGATGAAGCTATCGCAACATCACGTACATTGGGTAGCCAAGAAGGTTTCCTAGCTGGTATCTCATCAGGTGCTGCTATTGCTGCTGCTCTTAAAGTTGCTGCTGAACTCGGCGAAGGTAAAAAAGTATTGACACTTTTGCCTGATAATGGTGAACGTTACCTTTCTACAACACTTTATGATTTCCAAAACTAACAAAAAGAAGCTGGAACATAATGTTCTAGCCTCTTTTTTATTGTATAAAAGTTCAAGCCTGTAGTTCATTAATTACTAGAAATAGCAAAGGATTATAATCTCATTTCCACTGAGCTGTTCCTACAAACTTTCTATTTTTTAATAACTAAAGTCTTAAGAATTTAGTTTGTTTTATCCTTTTTATTAGTCTAATTCTTTTGCTTCTGTTTCAGCAATTTCAGTAACTGTAAATCCTGCTTCTACAAAAACCTTCTTGAGTCGATCAATTCCAATCTCTCCTTCAACTTGGAGTTCGACACGAAGTACAGTGTCATTTTTAGGTCGCAACAATTGTACGTTCGATGTTGAGATTCTCACTAGCGATAAGGTTCGCAATTTTTTCCAAAACATGTGGATTATCTGGCACTTCCAACCCAATACGAATTCCAGCTTGACCATAACCAGAAATTTCTAAGAAAGCACGAAAGACATCTTTTATCTGTAATAATTCCAGAAATTTGGTCATTATCTACTACTGGAAGAACTCCAACCTTGATTTTGAAGCATTATGTAGATAGCATCCTCAAGGCTATCATACTTGGAAACAGTGAGGACATTCTTAATCATGATATCTCCTACCTTTGTCTTATTAAGGAGATAGTTCATTTCATAAATTGACAAGCTTGTTGCTTTTGATGGTGAAGCCTCCGCCATTGTACCTTCTGTAATAAGCCCAACAAGTTTATCGTGTTCAATTACTGGCAAACGGCGCAAACCTTTCTCACGCATAATATCTGCAGCTGCTGCAACTGTTGTTTCTGGTGAGACATAAACTACACGTTTCGTCATAAAATCTTTTACTGCCATGTTTCATTTTCCTCCGAATGATTTCTTACTTGTATTATACCACATTAAGTGAAACCGATTGCAATATTTTACTGAAAAATTAGTATTTTACAATCAGCATAAGACGATAGAAAAACGCCCTTGGGCGCTTTTTCTTATCCTCCAAGATAGGCTTTTACGAACTTCATCTGATGCAAGAAGTTCTTCACCAGTACCTGAAAGAACCACTTTACCAGTTTCAAGAACGTAACCACGGTCTGCAATTGACAAAGCCTTATTGGCATTTTGCTCGATCAAAAGAACGGTAGTCCCTTGTGCCTTAATATCTTCGATAATATCAAAAATTTCCTGAATAAAGATTGGAGCAAGTCCCATTGAAGGCTCATCCAAAAAAGCAAAAGTTTTGGACGACTCATAAGGGCACGGCCCATTGCAAGCATTTGTTGTTCACCACCAGAAAGTGTCGCTGCATCTTGATTCTTACGTTCTTCTAGGCGTGGGAAACGTTGGAAGACTTTTTTCAAGAGAGCTGTGTTCTCTTCTTTGTTTGTATGAAGGAAAGCTCCCATTTCAAGATTTTCCATTACGGTTAATCCTGCAAATACATGACGTCCCTCAGGTACTTGAGCTAAACCTTCAGCAACAATCTTACGTGCAGGTGTTTTGTGAATTTCATTTCCAAGGTAAGAAATCGTTCCTCTCAGTCGGACGAACAAGACCCGAGATTGTACGAAGAATAGATGTTTTACCTGCTCCATTGGCTCCGATAAGAGTTACAACTTCACCTTCATTAACTTCAAAGCTAACGTTTTTAACAGCTTCAATAGATCCATATTTAATTGAGAGATTTTCAACTTTCAACATAGCCATTATGCTTCACCTCCCAAGTAAGCTTCAATAACGCGTTTGTTATTCTTAATTTCATCAGGTGTTCCTTCTGCAATCAAGCGTCCGTATTCCAAAACATAGATACGCTCAGTGACATCCATGACCAAACTCATATCGTGCTCAATCAAGATAATGGTAATTCCGAAATCTTTTTTGAATTTGACGAATATGAGCAGTCAACTCAGCCGTTTCTTGTGGGTTCATACCCGCAGCTGGTTCATCAAGGAAAAGAATTTTTGGTTCTGTTGCAAGTGCACGAACAATTTCCAAATGACGTTGTTGTCCGTAAGCCAAGTTTTTCGCAAGTGTATCTGCCTCTCATCCAAGTTGAAGATAGCCAAGAGTTTCATAGCTTTTGCTTTTAACTCTTCCTCACTTGAATAGTACTTAGGCAAACGCAAAGAGATGCAAAGAAATTTGAAGGTTGCTTATTTGACAAAACCAACAAGAACATTTTCAAGTACAGTCATGTCTTTGAAAAGACGGATATTTTGGAAAGTACGTGACAAAACCGAGTGAAGCGATTTTATAAGGTGCTTTTACCGTTTAGGACTGTACCATCAAGTATAACAGTCCCTTCACTTGGCTCATAGACACCAGTCAAAAAGGTTAAACAAGGTTGTTTTACCAGCACCGTTTGGTCCGATAAGCCCAACCAACTCACCTTCATTGAGTTCCATTGAAACATCACCAACGGCAGTCAAACCACCGAAAGTTTTTAGTTAGATTTTTAACTTCAAGAAGTGCCATTTTTATTTGCCCTCCTTAGATTTATTGAAGAATTTTTGAGAGATAGAGTTCTTTTTTGTTCCAAGAAGTCCACCTGGACGGAAGAGCATTAAAGAATCAAAGCCAAGGCGTAAATAATCATACGAAGGTTTGAAACGTTTTGGAGGAACATGTTGATAATACCAAGAACAACAGCGGCAATGATAGTACCTGTGATAGATCCAAGACCACCAAGAACGGCAATGATAAGGTAATCAATTGATTTCATGATAGTGAAATCTTTTGGCACGAACTGTACCGATGTAGCTGACATAAAGTGAACCAGCAATCGCTGAAATCATGGCACCAATAACAAATATAATAACCTTCAGTTTTGTAACATTGACACCCATTGACTCTGCAGCAATTTCATCTTCACGAATAGTAATTGCTTGGCGACCAGTTGCTGAACGCAAGAAATTGAGTACCAAGATTGTAATGATAACCACAAAGAAATAAATTACAGGCCAACTTGTATAAGGAAGGATACCTGTCAAACCAGCGGCACCATTAGTCAATTCACCACCATTAACGATAATGATACGGATGATTTCAGCCATACCAAGAGTTGCAATGGCAAGATAGTCACCTTTCAAACGAAGGGTAGGTATACCAAAAATAAGGGGCAACGATAGCTGCGATGATGACACCGACAACCATTGAGAGGTAGAAACCGTCATATGTTGGCATCATACCAGTAATGATAGCTGATGAATAGGCACCAATTGCCATGAAACCAGCTTGTCCCAGTGTAAATTGTCCTGAGAAACCAAGAACCAGGTTAGTACCAAGTCCCATAAGAATTGAGATTCCAATCCCCATTAAGATTTGGATGTAGTAAAGATTCATAATACCTGAAAGTTCAAGAGCTTTCAAGACAAGGAAGAGTCCAATGATAAGACCAAACCAAATAAGGTTTACTTTTAGATTTTTCTTCATGTCTTACACCTTCTCTTTCACATTTTTACCGAGGATACCCGCTGGACGAACCAAAAGGATAACGATCAAGACACCATAAACGATGGCATCACGGTAACTTGATAAACCAATTGCAGTTGACAAAGTTTCCAAAATACCAATAACAAAACCACCGAGTGCTGCACCAGGAATAATACCGATACCACCAAGAACAGCGGCAACAAAGGCTTTAATACCTGGTGTCATACCCATAAGAGGTTCGATAGAGTTATAGTAAAGACCAATGAGGACACCGGCAGCCCCTGCAAGTGATGATCCAAGAGCAAAAAGTGAAGCTAATCGTATTATTAACACTAATACCCATCAACTCCGCTGCATCACTGTCTACAGATACGGCACGCATAGCTTTACCCATCTTAGTCTTTTTAACAATCAATGGAAGAGCAACCATAAGGACAAGGGCAACTACCAAGATAAGCAATTGCACATTTGTTACAGAGATTGATCCAAGATGATAAGTCTTAATTGCAATATTTTTGAGGGAATGAACGTGTATCTGCACCTACAAAGAGAACCATGATGTACTCAAGGAAGAATGAGACACCAATAGCCGTAATCAAGGCAGAAATACGTGTCGAATTACGGAGTGGGCGATAAGCCAAGAACTCAATGACAACCCCTAAAATCGCACAGACAAGCATAGCAAAGACAAGGCAACCCAGAAATTCATTCCGAGGCTATTAATCGCATAGTAACCAACGAAGGCACCCATCATATAGATGTCTCCGTGGGCAAAGTTAATCAATTTGATAATCCCATAAACCATGGTATATCCAAGGGCAAGTAAGGCATAGATACTACCCAAGATGATACCATTGACTAGTTGTTGGGGAAGTTGTTCAAAAAACATATATAACCAAACTTTCTAGTTCATTTTTTAATATAGATAACAGATTATTTTTCAATTTCAACGGCTTCCGCTGAAACTTCTTCACCATTATCTCTTTTAACCATAAGAGCTGCTTTAATAGGGTTATGATCCTTATCAATCGTCATTTTACCAGTAACCCCGACAAAGTTTTTTCAAATGTGCTAAGTTATCAGCAATATCAACTGATGTTTTCGCATCTTTTGATGCTTCTGCAATCATATAAACAGAATCGTAAGCTAGAGCAGCAAACATATTTGGGTCAGTGTTGTAAGCTTTCTTATATGCTTCGATGAATCCTGATGCCTTGTCAGAAAGAGCAACATTTGTTGAATATCCTGATACATAGTAGACGTTTGAAGCATTCTTTTTTTACCTGCAAGCTCAGTAAATTTCGCATCACTGAATCCGTCAGGTCCAAGGATTGGTTTATCAATTCCAAGGTCACGTGCTTGTTTAGTGATAATACCAGTCTCAGTATAGTAACCAGGCATTACAATAGCATCATAATCAAGGTCTTTAAATTTAGTCAATGCTGACTGATAATCCTTGTCCCCTGAAGCAAAGGTAGCTTCAGTAACGATTTTACCTTTATATTCACGCTTGAATTCATCCGCAATACCTTTGGCATAATCTGAAGCATTATCATAGTAGAGAACTACTTTCTTAGCATTCAAATTATTGTAAGAATAAGCTGCCAAAACTTTACCTTGGTAACTATCCTTGAAGGTTGTACGGAAAACGAATTTCTTCGTACCATTAGCATCTACCGTAAGGTCGTCCTGCGTACCTGAAGGTGTCAGCAAAGGAACCCTGTTTTTTGTGATACGAGGCTAGCCGCAGCAACAGCACCTGATGTCGCTGGACCAACGATAGCATTTACATTATTCTGAATAGCCAAGTTCGTTGAAGATGTTGAAGCTTCAGCATTTTCAGATTTATTATCTTTTGTGACAAGCTCAAGCTTTTTGCCATCGACGCCACCAGCTTTGTTAATTTCGTCAACAGCCAACTTAATACCATTCTGCTCCTGCCTTACCATAGGCTGCAACGGCACCTGTCAACTCCATGTTAACACCAATTTTGATTGTATCGCCAATCTTAGTACCATTGGCATTAGCAGTCACATCTGGTGACTTGCCACAGGCAACCAAGAAAATGGAAGCAAAAAAGGCTAACACAATAAGTGTGATCTTTTTTTAGACATAAGATTTCTCCTTAATATTTTCTTAAAAAGTCCACCTTATAGCTTACAGAATTATCAGACAATTGTCAACTACACATAACTAAGCTTTAGCCACAGTAATCGTTTCCATTACTTTAAGAATAACTCTTTAAAAAAAAAAAACTTTTCTCTTATTAAAGAGAAAAAGTTCTTAAACGGTTCAGGGACTGAGGTGTCGTAACGTTCCAGACTACCTACAAAGTCCATATCAATATCAGAATAGTAGGAAGGCAGAACTTTTTTCACTGCTTTCATTCCATCGAGCTCTTTCAAAATATCCTCGACCTTGTCCTCATCTACATAAAGGTGCACATAACGCATCATATAAGAATGGTAGACAACATCCCCAAACTTGGAATTTTACGTAAGTCTCTATTGTAGTATAAATAAACAATAATGCCTTGACGCTTAATCATGACTCATCTTCTCCTTTATGTTCGTGTCTCCCTTTTTTATGATGTGGTTTATGGGGGGCAAGAGGTAGTCCAGTATCAATAAAAATCTGATCCGAAACGGCTTGGGCAATCTCCTCACCAAGATTGGCTAAAATAGTCTGTAAATCGAACTCTGCCTGACGATAGCCAATAACCACCTCGTTTAAATCAATTTGACGCTTCATTCGCAAAACCTGACGTTTCAACTCTCTCACATCTGGTCTAAAAGCCTCATACGCCTTAGCAGTATCATAGCTATCCTTTAATTTTTGAAATGCAAAGAGTTGCTCTTGAAGTTCTCTATCATTTTCGAATTTCTGGCGTTTTAAACGATAATTCTCTACCTCAGGTAGCTTTAGAAAATACGAAACAAGATACTCTATAGCTTGATCAATCGCAAGCAACTCCTCATTGATTATTAACATGTTTTCTATTATAACACAAAAAGCCAGATGAAACGTTCCTTATACAACCGATTTGCATCTGACTTTTGTTTAAGACAAGCTCAGTTTATTTTTAATTGGTTATTAGCCATGATTTCATCGATGAAACCATATTCAAGCGTTTCTTGAGCACTCATCCAATTGTCACGTTCAGCGTCTGCATGAACTTTTTCAATTGGTTGTCCAGAATTATCTGCCAAGATTTGCTCCAAGTTATTACGTGTCTTGAGCAAGTGTTCAGCTGCGATAGCCATGTCTGTTTGTTGCGTACCGCCACCAGTACCACCCATTGGTTGGTGAATCATGTATTCTGCATTTGGCAACATGAAACGTTTACCTTTGGTACCGCTTGAAGCGATAATTGTACCCATTGATGCTGCCATCCCCATAACGATAGTCTGAACATCAGACTTGATGAAGTTCATTGTATCAACAATGGCAAGGCCTGCTGAAACTGACCCACCAGGTGTATTAACATACAGATAGATATCTTTTGTATGGTCTTGAGCATCCAAGAACAAGAGTTGAGCGATAATTGAGTTTGCCATATTATCTTCTATAGGACCTGTTAACATGATGATACGATCCTTGAGCAAACGTGAGTAAATATCATAAGAACGTTCACCACGTGATGTTTGTTCAATAACTACCGGAATCATATGAATTCTCCTTTTTAATATTGTCTTGATGTTATTATATGATTTTAGTCAAATTAGGTCAAATAAAAAACATCATTCTTAGCACTCTTTCTTGAAGAGTGCTAAACTCTCCTAAAATAATTTCACTTTAAAACTTATTAATCTAGTAAAAAAGGGAAATTTTCCCTTTTCAACTTATTTTGTACCAAAGAGACGGTCACCTGCATCTCCAAGACCTGGAACAATATAACCGTTTTCATTAAGTTTCTCATCCAATGATGCTGTGTAGATATCAATATCTGGGTGAGCATCTTGCAATTTTTTGACACCTTCTGGTGCTGCAACCAAGCAAACAAACTTGATATTAGCTGCACCACGTTTTTTAAGTGAGTCTACTGCCAAGATTGCTGAACCACCAGTCGCAAGCATTGGGTCCACTACAAAAAAATCTGACGTTGATCAATGTCTTCTGGTAATTTAACCAAGTACTCAACCGGCTCAAGAGTTTCCTCATCACGGTACATACCAATATGACCAACTTTTGCTGCAGGTACGAGGCTAAGGAAACCATCTACCATACCAATACCCGCACGAAGGATTGGAACAATTGCCAATTTTTTACCAGAAAGTTGTTTTTGTACTGTTTTGGTAATTGGTGTTTGAATTTCAACCTCTTCGAGAGGAAGGTCACGAGAAACTTCGTAACCCATGAGCATAGCAATTTCATTAACCAACTCACGGAAGTCCTTGGTAGACGTATCCTCACGACGTAAGATTGAGAGTTTATGTTGAATCAATGGATGTGAAATAACTTTGAAATTTACCCATAATAGTTTCTTCCTTTGCTTTATACTCACTCCATTATATCAAAAAGGCAAAAAAAACGCTTGCTTTACTGCAAACGTTTTTGAAAAGGATTATTTTTTAGGCAAATGAATCTTTCCTGTGACCAAACCATAGCCAAGAAGAGCTAGACTTGCAATTGCTGCAAAGATAGTCGCCAAGATTGAAAGAATGTTGCTCTTTGAACCTTCTGAATCACTTGGCGTCTTAGGAGTCGTAGCAAGTTTGGCAGCAACTTTAGTATTGTTGTCTTTACTTGACTCATCAGACTTAGTTACTTCATCAGCTTTAGCGACTCCGTGAGACTGAACTTCATCTTCAGACTTCGCTGGTTTTGGAGCTTCTGTTTCAGTGACAGACTCTTCTTTAACAGGAGTCGTTGAAACAGTTGGTCCAGTTGCTACAATAGCCTCTGGTACTGGTGACGCAATCTCTGTAGCTTGAGCTACTGGACGACGGTCACCCACAGAACCCTCTGTTGAAGGTTTCGCAGGAACCTCTACATGATGATCATCTGATGAATTATTATCATTAGATGGGCGATCTGTGAAATAAGGGAACGGATTACGAACTGGAGAATCTGGATTCGTCGGCGTTGCTGGTTTATCTTCTTTATTAGTTGATGGTTGATTATTGTCTGCTGGTTTAGAAGGTGTATCTGGTTTGTTAGACTTATCATCAACAGAATGATTACCTTCTGTGGGACTTACTGGTGTTTCTGGCTTATCTGCCTTCTTGTCTTTACCATCTTTAACAGTTACAGTCAATACACCGTGAGCTTCAGAAACGCCTGTTGAACCATCAACTGTAGGATAAGTATGTGGTTTAAGACCATAACCCGATACCGCATAATAATCTACATTAAAGTCCTCGTTTGGCAATTTAGCACTGTTTTGATTGCCTACGTGTACCAAGCTTTCACTAGATTTATCCCAAATCCAGTCACCTTGATTCGTCATCTTAGGAAGAACTTCTGTAGTATCATCTGCATTCACCTTGATAAGGAAGCTTGGGGCCCATGTTGATTTATTCTCAGCACCGGCAATTCCACCACGGTTAGTCATGTAAGAAGTTACCAAAAGAGTATCTGATGAGCCTTCAACAGGAACCGCATAGTAAGAATAGGTAGATGTACGCCAGTCAGCTGGTACAGAGGCTGTCAAAACCACACCTGAGCCATTAAGTGGACGATATTCTCCACGGAGGCTATCTGATACGAATCCGAGCATGACAACGTCATCACCGACAGCTTCACGCGCTGCTACAGTACCTTCAGCATCCGTAGATTTATTGATACGTGAAGCAGTGAAGAGGTAATACTTGTTACCCATCTTAACAACACTTGGACGTTCCACTTCATCAGTAACCAAGTGGCTAGTAACAAGTGGTGTGTAAAGTTCAGCTACAGATGGATTTTTCTCATTGTCATCAAGTTTCAAGATACCAATAGAACCATTTGCCCATGAAGCAAGGTTATAAAGGTGTTTATTATTGACAATATTGAGGAATGACTTAAGGTTAAAGGCGTCATCTCCTCCATAGTTTGACCAGTTGTAGATTTGTTTTTCGCCTTGGTAGTTTTCGTCACCTGTATTTGATTCGAAAATTAAGTAGCGGCTACCGTTATCTTCAATGATGTGTGGGGTCACGAAGACAGTAGTTATCTGTACGGTCTGGATTTCCATCGTGGTTGTGGTCATCGTTGAAAGTACTCATGAATTTTGGGATAACTTTGATAATGATAGTTATCCCCACCAAAGAGAATGTGGTCATTTTCAACTGACTTAATAACAACTTCGTCGTTTTCAACAGCTAGGTTAAGTGTAGCACTAGCCAATTGTTGCCAGTTCAATTTTACCGCCACTAGTATCATTCTTAGTGTAGTAAAGTTGGATACTACCGTCAGAGTTTACCGTCGCTGAACCTGACCATTGTTGGTCATCTTCAAGGGGCATTATAACCAAAAGATTGGACCCGCATTTTTCCAATGTGTAAAGTCATTATCTCCGTATTTACTATAGAGCAAGTAAATGTGGTTTGAGTTTTTATTTGGTGCACCGGCCATTGAGATAACCAACTGATAACCGTTCCAGTTGCTTACTACACCTGACTCAGCATCTTGACTGGCCAAGAATCCCAAACGTCGATTTCTTCTTTTTTCATCGTTTGGGCATCAACAGTGTTGAAAGCAGGCATATTGATGATTGTATCTGCTTTAAAGTAAGGAACTGCCAATTTGCTGTCTTGCTTCAAGAAGCTAGCAACGATATCTTTCAAGTTACGGTAAGTCAAGCTAGTACCTGTACCCTTGATAGCATCATCGCTAAAGTCAACTTTATTAAGTGCTTTTAATTTCTTCCTCAGTCAAGGCAACGATTTGATCTGAGGTCATATTATCTTCAACAATAGACTTGATACGACCGTTAAGTTTGCTAAGGTTTGCATTAGCAGCGCTGTTTTCAGTAGGTTTAAGGGCTACTTCAGTATGTGTATCAGCTGTTTCTGAGCTTGCTGTTGAAGTTGGTGCTTCTACTGCAGCCTCTGATGTATGAGCTGGAGCAGAGACCGCAGCAACTGTTGCTGAAGGTGTTGTTGCATCTGATGAAGATGTCACTACTGTGCTAGACACCTTTTTCTTCGACTACTGATG
>VOFF01000392.1_pt1 | contig 72000 bp, 112 predicted proteins | sample 5384061 | NCBI WGS metagenome assembly VOFF01 (sample SAMN12384725, study PRJNA508395) | human gut metagenome | isolation source: healthy gut E | host: Homo sapiens | reverse complement strand
AGTTTTCCACATTGTGTTCTCCGGGAATCAAATCCGGTCTGTGGAGAAGAGAGGCCGTTTTTTTCCATTTTGTGCGACCACAATGGTGCCGTTGTCGACAAAGACGCCCTCCTCCAAAGAGGTGCGGCGGCTGAACTGCAGGACCCTTTCCAGGCGCCCGGCAGACCATGGCGTGGGTCAGGTCATTGTCCCGGTTGAAGATGGCCAAGTCATTTTCTCCCTGATGGGAGAAGATGTTCTCCTTTGCCAGGGCATATTCTTCCATGGACTTATGAATATCCAAATGGTTGGGGGAAAGATTGGTAAAGACCGCAATATCCGGACTGGCAGAGAGCGTCATCAGCTGGAAAGAAGAGAGCTCCAAAACCGCGATATCGTCTGGAGATATGCTGCCGGCTTCCGAGAGGAGCGGTTTTCCAATATTTCCTCCCAGATGGACGGTATAGCCGGCATTCTTCAGCATTTCGGCGATGAGGGTGGTAGTGGTGGTCTTTCCGTCGCTGCCAGTGACACCGATGATCTTACAGGGACACATCTGAAAAAAAGCTCCATTTCAGAGGTTAGCGCACTTCCCTTTTCCATGGCGGACAGAAACGGTGGAATATCGGGACGAATTCCCGGAGAGCGGAAAATGACATCCTGGTCGAGACCATCCAGATAGGCATCCCCAGATGAAGCACTGCACCCATGGACTCCAACTCGTCAGCCAGGGCACCGAATGCTGTGCAGGGGGCTTTGTCACAGGCGGTAACGGAAATCCCCGCCTGAAGCAAGGTCTTGATAAGCGGCGTATTGGAAACCCCAATGCCGATGACAGCGACGCGTTTTCCCTGAAGAGAGGTAAGATAGTCTTGCAGTGTAATGGCCATGTGCGTTTCCTCCTAATTGATTGAGAGCAGCTTGCTCAGTCTATGGACTTAAAACGGTAAAAGAATCCGCTGCGCGGTGTTCTGGCGTTGCAAATGAAAAATAGACACTTCATTATACGCCGAAGCGGTAGGAATTTCAAGAAATCCTTCTGTGAGAATCACAAGAAAAGGAAGTATGGGTTTGCGCTCCCCTCTGAGAAGTATGTGGAGAATTAGCAAAAAATTAAAGAAGGTTTTTTGTAAAATTGACAGCCGTATCAGGTGTTCTGGAAAGGGCCCGTTTGTCAGCTTTTCTAAATGATTCTTAAGTACAAATGGAGCGGGTGTGCAAAGTCATGACGGAAGGAAAAAAGAACGCTTGAAAAAGTTTCTTCCTTTATGGTATTTTTATATAATAACTATAAAAAATTCTGCGGAAAGGGAGGCCCTTTTATGCACTTACAAGAATCTGGAGAAATGTACTTGGAGACCATCCTGATCCTTTCAAAGAGCGGCAAAGATGTGCGCTCTGTGGATGTGAGCGAATATATGGGCTTTTCTAAGCCCAGTGTCAGCCGTGCCATTGGCCTGCTCAAGTCAGGCGGTTATGTGACAATGGACAAGGGAGGACACCTGGAGCTGACAGAAGAGGGGCGTGCAGTGGCTGAGAATATTTATGAAAAGCACACCTTGCTGGCACAATTTCTAATGACCCTGGGCGTGGATGAGGCCACTGCCACGGAGGATGCCTGCAAAATGGAACACGTGATCAGCGATACCTCGTTTAAGGCCCTTAAAAAGCACGCAGGAATGGAATGATGATAGAAAAAAGCTCCGGTCTCGGATTTCGAGACCGGAGTTCCTTTTTGGCATACTGGTTTCCTATGAGAGAGAAGGCAGTTACAGGTCATAATACATGGCGAACTCTGCGGGGGTGGGCTGACGGTCAATTTCTTCCAGTTCTGCCCGCTTTTTTCGATCCAAATCTCAAGCAGGCGGGGGAGGAAATACACCGCCTTGGGTTAGGTAGTCGTGATCTGCCTCCAGTGCATCAAGGCCTCCCCAAGGACTTCGGCAGGCTGTCAATTTGCGCTTTCTCCTGGTCTGAGAGAGTATAAAGGTTAAAGTCATAGGGCCCCCACCCTCTTTCATGGGGATCAATGCGGTTTTGAATCCCATCCAGTCCCGCCATCAGAATGGCAGCGAAGGCGTAATAGGGGTTGCAGGTGGCGTCCGGGTTCCTTAGCTCGAACCGCTTGTTTTTGGGGGCCTTTGCGTAGGCGGGAATCCGCACCACAGCGCTCCGGTTGGCCATGGCGTAGCCTACGGTGACTGGGGCCTCAAAGCCGGGGACCAGACGCTTGTAGGAGTTGGTGGAGGGATTGGTGATGGCACACAGGGGAGGCCGCATGCTTCAGCAAGCCGCCGATGAACCACAGAGCCGTGTCGCTCAGCTGTGCGTAGCCTGTTTCATCATAGAAGATGGGCTTACCTTCTTTGAATAAGTGCATATGCACATGCATTCCGCTGCCGGCCTCCCCTGCCACTGGCTTGGGCAGAAAGGTGGCGGTGCGTCCTTCTTGAGCGGCGGCATTTTTTGATGATGTACTTGGCAACCATGGTGTTGTCTGCCATCTGGGTCATCTCTCCCAGTTCCACCTCAATCTCCATTTGGCCGCAGCCGCCCACTTCCGGGTGATGGTATTTGACTTTCACACCCCACTCCTCCATTAGGAGACAGATACGGTTTCGCAGGTCCTGTGTGACATCCATGGGAAGGCTGGTGTGATATCCCCCTTTTCTGGGGACCTGATATCCGTTGTTTTCTGTGCTCCATGCGGCCTGCCGTGCGGAGATGGAGAAGCTGGCATGTTGAGGCTGGGTGGTGTAGGATACCTGGTCGAAGATATAAAATTCATATTCAGGCCCTACGATCATCTCGTCTGCGATCCCCAACTCTTGCATATAGCCAATGGCCCGTTTGGCCACATTCCGGGATATTGGTCAAAGGGCCGGTTGGCCGGACGATCAATGATCATCACGTCTCCGATCATGGTGAGGGTGGGAACCTCTGCAAAGGGATCAACTGTGGCAGAATCCAGGTCGGGCACGAAAACCATGTCGCTGCTCTCCACCGGGGCATAGCCGTAATTGGAGCCGTCGAATCCAATCCCGTACTGCATAGTCTCCTCGTTGAGCCGGCCGACAGGAATACTGAGATGGCGCCATCTTCCGTCAATGTCAGTCATTTTGAAATCGACAATTTGAATGTCTTTCTCTTGGCAAAGATCTAAAATCTCCTGCAGTGTCTTTCCCATGGAGGGGCCTCCTTTGTGATAAAATAACCCGAGTGGTTACAGGTGATATTCTCGCTTGGAACTTTTTCAAGATACCGATTTTTGGAACAAATGTCAAGAAAAGAAACGATGTTTCTGTGGGGTACCAAATGATATGTTATTAAAAATAAGATAAAATTAGAAAAGGCCAGAGATTGGAACGATATCGTCCCAATCTCTGGCCTTTTAGAAGGAGGAGAAATTATTGAATGAAGGTTACAGGGTAGTCTTGGGCTTCCACTGCGTTTTTCAGAACATCATCTGTTACATCCTCAGAAAGTGTCACCACGGCAGTTCCTGCCTCATGGCTGACCTTGGCCTGTTCCACGGCATCCAGTGCTTCCAGTGCCTTCTTCACGCGGGCTTCACAGTGGGTGCACATCATGCCTTCGATCTTCATTGTTTTTTCCATGGTACGTTGCTCCTTTACAGTGATTGAAATGGATTTGATCTTTTTTATCCTTGCTCCCGTCGTGCATGCGGAAAAAGATTCAGACGCAGAGCATTGGTGACAACACAGAAACTGGACAAACTCATGGCGGCTGCTCCGAACATGGGGTTCAGCGTCAAACCAAGGGGGAATAAAAACGCCGGCGGCCAAGGGGGATGCCGATGGTATTGTAAAGAAAGGCCCAGAACAGATTCTGGTGAATGTTCCGAAGGGTGGCCCGGCTGAGCCGGATGGCGGCGGGAACATCACGCAGGCGGCTTTCATGAGGACAACGTCAGCCGCGTCAATGGCCACGTCGGTCCCCGCGCCAATGGCGATCCCAATGTCCGCCCGGGTGAGCGCGGGAGCATCGTTGATACCGTCCCCCACCATAGTGACCTTCCCCTGCTCTTTCAGCTGCCGGATGACACGCTCTTTCCCATCGGGCAGGACGCCGGCGATTACGTGATTGACGCCAGCCTCTTTTTCCGATGGCTTGCGCTGTGCGTGCATTGTCTCCCGTCAGCATCACGACTTGAATCCCCATGGACTGTAATTCTTGAATGGCCTGCGGGCTGTCTTCCTTGATGACATCCGCCACGGCGATGATGCCGGTCAGGTGACCATCTTGGGCAAAAAATAAGGGGGTTTTTCCAGCTTGTGCCAGGGTCTCCCCTGTATCCGCATAGATTCCGGGACTTGGGACTGGCGGCTGATAAAGGTATAGTTCCCACCCTGAAGGAGCGTGCCCCCTGCCAGGTAGCGGTGAGGCCATTGCCGGGAAGCACCTGGAAATCCGAGACAGGTTCAGGGGACAGGTTTCGTTCTTCTGCCCGGTGGAGAATGGCCCGGGCCAAGGGATGTTCGCTCTTTTGCTCCAAGGCAAATGCCAGGCGCAGAAGTTCCTCTTCTGGACACCGGGAGCTGGGATCAGATCTGTGACCTTGGGCTCTCCCGAGGTGATGGTGCCGGTTTTATCCAGAACGACAATCTGCGTTTTTCCGGCGTTTTCCAAGGATATAGCGTTCTTAAAAAAGAATTCCGTGCTTGGCGCCCATTCCGTTGCCCACCATAATGGCCACAGGGGGTGGCAAGGCCCAGAGCACAAGGGCAGGAGATCACCAGCACAGAGATTCCGCAGGCCAGAGCAAAACCGATTTCCTGCCCCAAAAGCAGCCAGACAATGGTGGTAAAAACGGCAATGGTGATGACTGCCGGGACAAAGATGCCAGAGACTTTATCCGCAATCTTGGCAATGGGCGCCTTGGTGGCCGCAGCATCACTGACCATTTGAATGATTTGAGAAAGTGTGGTGTCCTCCCCCACCCGAGTTGCCTGGCAGGTCAAAAAATCCTGATTGGTTGAGCGTGGCGGCGGAGACCAAATCACCGGTTGTTTTATCCACAGGAATGCTTTCCCCGGTAAGGGCAGATTCGTTGACTGCGCTGCTGCCCTCTATGACGACACACATCTACGGGGATGTTCTCCCCTGGCCGGACCACAAAGACGTCGTCCTTTTTGACTTGCTCGATGGGGACAGTGATCTCTGTGCCGTCCCGTAGAAGGGTGGCAGTTTTGGGGGCCAGCTTCATGAGCCCCTTTGAGTGCGTCTGTGGTCCGTCCTTTGGAACGGGCTTCCAGCATTTTTCCCACAGTGATCAGCGTCAGAATCATGGCCGCGATTCAAAATAGAACTCCATCATGTAATCCGCAACAGCGGCCATGTCGCCAGCTGCCTGCGCAGCGGTCATGGCGAAGAGCGCATAGGTGCTGTAAACAAAGGCGGCGGTGGCGCCCAAGGCAACCAGTGTGTCCATGTTGGGAGCCCGATGCCAAAGGCTCTTGTACCCGCTGATGAAAAAAACTTCTGGTTGATGACCATGACCACTGCGGTTAGCAGCAGCTGGGTCAAGCCCATGGCGATGTGGTTTCCGTGATAAAAGGCGGGGACTGGCCATCCCCACATCATGTGTCCCATGGAGAAATACATGAGGATGACCAAGAAAACAAGGGACCAGATGAGACGCCGTTTCAGCACGGGTGTGTCATGGTCTGCGAGGGCGTCTTCTGTCTCAGCAGTATGATTTGCGCTGGCAGCTGCGCTGCCCCTTCTCGGAGGCACCGTATCCAGCGTTTTTCTACCGCGTGGATAATATCCTGGGGAGAAGCAGTGCCTTCCACCCCCATGGAGTTGGTTAAAAGGCTGACGGAACAGGCCGTCACGCCAGGTACTTTGATACCGCTTTTTCTACTCTGGCACTGCAGGCGGCGCAGCTCATTCCGGTTACATTGAATTGTTCCATCGCGTCGACCCCTTTCTGGTTTGTGCGGTCAAAATTAGATTTCCCTGGAGGGGGGGCACTTATTTCATCAGTTTTTGCAGGGTGAGCACCAGCTCATCAATGACATCCTCTTTGCCATCCCGAATGTCTGTCACTACACAGGTGCGGATGTGATTGGCCAGAAGGTCCCGGTTAAAGGCGTTCATGGCGGCGGAGACTGCCGCTGACTGTACCAAGATGTCCGTACAATAGGCGTTTTTTTTTCTACCATTCCCCGGATGCCCCGAATTTGTCCTTCGATCCGGCTGAGGCGATTGAGAAGCTTTTTGACTTCCTCTTCCGTGCGTTCCTTGGTCTTATGGCAGCAGCAAGTTTTATCTTCCATCTGCAGTACCTCCTTGTAAATACCCCCAAGGGGTATTTTGATAATATACCCCTTTGGGGTATTTGTCAACGGTTTTTTTGCTCCTTTCCATGAGAAAACAGAGCGGCACGTTCTCCGCTCTGTTTTTTCCTGATCCTGTTTGCAAAACCCTTGTGCCAGATTAGGAACTTCTTGGCTGAGTCAATGGAAGGGTTACGGTAAAGGTAATCCGTTCTTTGGCGCTTTGGGCACGGATGATGCCGTTGTGCCGTTCTACGATCTCCTTGGCAATGGCAAGCCCCAAGCCAGCGCCGCCGGAAGAACTGGAACGAGAGGAATCCAACCGAAAAAACTGTTCAAAGATTTGATCCAATTTGTCCTGAGGAATGGTACGGCCTTGGTTTTCCACAGAGACGATGACGGCGTCCTTCTCTTTAAGCATGGTGACGCCAATAGGGGTGTTTGGATTGCTGTAATTGACGGCGTTACGTAAAAGGTTATCGAAAACACGTTCTAATTTTTCTGGATCACAGGCTAAGATAACATCGGGCGTGAATTGAAGGGACAGGGGAAAGGCCCTTTTCAGCCAAGATGGGCTGAAACTCGAAGGTCACCTGCTCCAATAGCCGGGTGAGATTTACTTCTTCCAGGCGCAGAGAGAGCTGCGTTAGGTTAAAGCGAGTAATTTCGAAAAATTCATTGATCAGTGCCTCCAGCCGTTCCGCTTTTTCCAAGGCGATCCCGGTGTATTTGGCGCGCATTTCCGGGGAGATCTGCGGCTCATCCCGAAGAAGGGAGAGATAGCCGATGACGCTGGTAAGAGGGGTCTTCAGATCGTGGGCGAGATAGACGATCAGATCGTTTTTTTCTCTGCTCTGCCTCTTTGGCGTACATGGCACTGCGCAGGGCACCTTCCCGGACGATGTTCAACTCATCCTGAATACTCTCCAGAGGAGGCGAAAGCCGGATCGGAGTGTCTGCGGGTGAGCCAGTTCTTCGGCTGCTTCAATGACTTCATCCAAGTAGTCCAAGGGTTTGGAGATGGAACGGTAAGTGAGAAGAAAGACACCCAGAAGAACCACGCCGCTTCCCCAGAACATGGCGGTGTCCTCCAAGGCTTTGAGAAGGCGGTACAGGGGCTCATGGGGCTGCCAAATGAAAAGACGGCAAAACACCCATCCCAGGAAAAACAGCAGTACCAGCCCCCCAATCATCCTGAGGACACTGAATACATACCGGATCAGAATTTGTTGGGAGATCTGGTTATGGCGTTTCCGGCGGGGCGGCCATAGGAGTCGACGCTTACTCAATGGTATACCCCACCCCCCAACCGTCTTGATGAACTTCGGCTTCCGGCTTGGCTCGTGCATCTTCTCCCGCAGGCGGGCGATGTGTGCCATGACCGTATTGTTTCCATCCATGTATTTTTTCTTTCCAGACTGCTTCAAACAACTCTTCCGAGGAGACGACTTTCCCACGGTGCTCACAGAGATACCAGAGAATGTTAAACTCAATGGGGGTGAGGGTGAGGTCTTCTCCGTTGAGGGTACACTGGTGGCTATCCTGACAGATGAACAGGCCGCGGAAGTCGTGTTCATTCCGCTCCTGCTCTCTGGGGTCTGCGGTGTTATAGCGTGTGTACCGGCGCAACTGGGTCTTTACCCTGGCCACCAGTTCCAAGGGGCTGAATGGTTTAGTAATATAATCATCTGCACCCAGCGTGAGGCCCATGATTTTGTCCATGTCTTCCACCTTGGCGCTGAGCATCAGAATGGGATACAAATGGGACTCTCGAATTTTTTTGGCAGAGGGTAAATCCATCCATGTCCGGTAGCATCACATCCAAGATGGCTAAACTAAGCTCTTTTTGGGCGATGATCTCCAAGGCTTCGGCAGCGGTGTATGCTTTCAGAACGGGAAAGCCTTCGTTTTTCAGATAGACTTCCACCAGATCGGCAATTTCCCGTTCATCGTCTACAACAAGAATAGTTTGCTCCATGATAACAACTCTTTCTATATGGGGTTTCAAAGGGAAAACGGATTTTAGACATTGTTATTTTATCATAAAATTCTTAAGGAATCGTTCCAAATATCATACAAATTTATGACATTTTGGAAGCGTTTCTCACGGAATGTAATTTGATTGCATCCCCAAAAAGATTCCCATTGACGAACCAGATATTTGCATGTATAATATTATGGTAATTTTCAAAACGAGTGGAAACACTCTTCATAAGGAGCGGTATCGAAGTGGTCATAACGGGGCTGACTCGAAATCAGTTTGCCGGTAACTCCGGCACGTGGGTTCGAATCCCACGCCCTCCGCCAAACAGCTCTCCAGTGTGGAGGGCTGTTTTTTATGAAAAAAGGAACTCCACCGGCCGAAGCCGGTGGAGTTCCTTTTAATGGGGAAAAGCTGTTTTGGAATCGATGGTAACTGAGCAGACCTTTTTCAAGGTGAGGCGGTAGACAAGATAGAGAAGGAGAGAAACCACGGCGATCACACCCAAGCAGGTGATCATGCCGGAAGCCTCACTGGGCGTGATGCCCATGGGCTCTCCGTTGGAGTACATGATAAGGGTATAGAACGCGTAGATCAGGATGGTTCCCACCAGAATGGGGACTCGGAAGACCCGGCTCACCTGCCCTTTCACCGAGCGGTATAGGTACGACCGCGGCGCCCCTAAATGGCGCAGATCATCGTAGACCCGGGCATTGGTCATACCGATGGTCATGCAGCGGGTGAAAGAGATGACGATGACTGCGGCGAAGCAGACAATGGCGATGAAAAATAAAGAGCATGAGGAAAACTGCCATGGTTTTTACCAGTTCCGTCTCATCCAGAATTTTGAACTGAGGCATGTATTTCCAGCTTGTGCGGAATTCTGTGCTGTCGGGTTTGTCATAGTCGATGGAAGAAGTGCCGCTTTCTTCCAAAGATTCCGGGTCGCAGAAATACGATCCTGTCTCCTCAATGGCAATTTGGCGGGCCACAGGGTCCCAAGCGTCAAAGACTTCCACTTCCGGTCCGGAGTGGTCCACGATGTCATAAAAAAGCGCCTTGGCAAAGGGGAAGCTGGCTTCTACATCCGTGACATTGAAAAGGACATAGTCCTCCTGCCACTGGCCGGTCAAGCCGGCAGAAATGGCCTCATAATCCCTGTCATCCAATACGTAGCACCCCAGCAGCATGGTGTATGACAGAGGTTCTGCCGGCGTAACGTCAAGGGTTTTTCCCGTCACCATATTGGTCAGATGGGTGACATCACCACCGCTCAGGTAACTGCTGCCGCCGTCGTCATCGAGAACATTGGCACAAGTGCCGGGAGCAAGGTCGATCTTTTGACCAGTGATCGCGTTGTAGGCACGCTCAGGCAGGAAGGTGGCACTTTGGAGCAGTTCTCGGTACTCCTCTGTATAAGTGACTCCGATGGAGGATTCGGTTTCAATATGTTCCATACCATCCGTGCCCAAGATAGAGCCGGTAGCGTCGTCACCCAGGTTGTGATGTCCACGTTGTGTTTCTGAGCCAGCTGTGCCACGTCGTTTTGTCCAATCATATCCTGATCACAGCGGTAATGGTACAGATAATCGTAGGGACGGCTGGCAACACTGGTTCCAGAGCTGGAGAGCATCATCGGACATAGAAGCTGGCGAAGTAAGCACCTGCCAGCAGGACGGTCATCACCAGCATGTTCCGCACTGTTTGCCGCCCCTGAAATTTCATCATGCTGGTGGAAATCAGGTCCCGATACTGTTTCTTGCCGCCCCATCCATTGACCACGGTGTGGAGCAGAAGAATGTACAGGCCGATCAGTGCAGGCAGGTAGAACAGTGCATCCACCACGGAGGGGGGCATACCAGTGGAGAACTTTGACGAAAAAAGCTGGGCATGAAGTACCCCAGGAAGCCTCCCAATGCAATGAGGAGGACGCCAACAGGACCATACCACCGTGGGACAGCGCGGATGGGCTCCGATTTATGGGATTCCTGGCCAATATCAATGATATTGGTGCGACGAATAGAGCGCCAGCCCATCAGAAACAGCATGAGGATGACGAAGACGGAAAAGGCCAGTGCAAAGAGGTAGGCTTGCGCGTCAAAACGCAGAACCATTTCCTCGGTATCCACAATCATGGTACGGAAGATTTGCCAGATGCCCCAGGACAGCGGAACACCCAACAGGGCACCAGCGGCGCAGGAGCCCAGAGAGAGAAGGGCCAATTCCTTGCTCAGTTCCGTTTTCAACTGGTGCCGGTGGCACCCAGGGCCAGAAAGGTGCCAATTTCCCGGGACTTTTGACGGAAAAACAGACCGGAGGCATACGTGGTAAAAACCGCGCAGCCCAAAACGGCCAGAACAAAGACCATCATTACCTGCTTTCGGGGAGTCCCTCCCTCCGGCAGAATGGTGAGGACAGTGGGAGAGCGCATCATGCAGGCGTAAGCTGTGATAAGAAGAACGGAAAAAAGGTACATCCGGCCAGCAGAGCATACTGCCGCCAATTTTTCCGCCGGAGATGGCGATAAACTTCTGAAAAAGTGTCTCATGGGTTTCACTCCTTCCCATCTCACGGATCGCATCCAGAAGCTGATCCTGAAATGTGGTACGGGCCAGGGTCCCCTTTTCCAGGACCCGCCAGACTACACCGTCCTGCAGAATAATGACACGGTCGCAGAAGGAGGCGGCGAAAGAGTCGTGGGTCACCATGAAGATGGTGGCTTCCAGGGATTGTTTTGCCTGTTCAAAGGAGGAGATCACCGCCCGGCTGGACTTGGAGTCTAAATTTCCCGTGGGTTCGTCTGCCAAAATGAGCAGAGGGTTATTGATGAGGGCACGGGCCACGGCGGTGCGCTGCTTTTCACCGCCGGAGATCTCTGCCGGGTATTTCTCCCCCGAATGGCGGAGATGCCGAACACCTGGCACAGCTGGTCAGCGCGCTGCTCCATGGCGGGACCAGCAGTTCCGCCAATGATGGCAGGGAGAAGAATGTTTTGCTGGACGGTTAAGCCATCTAACAGCAAAAAATCCTGAAAGACAAACCCAAGCTGTTTGTTTCGAACAGAGGCCAGGGCGGTTTCATCCAGCTTGGCCAGCTGGCGATTGCCCAAGGTGATTTCTCCGCTGTCTGCAGGGATGTAGCAGGAGATGCAGTTGAGCAGTGTGGTCTTTCCGGAGCCAGACGGTCCCATTACGGCCCCAAACTCCCCTTTTCCCACCTCAGGGAGACACCCTTGAGAACTTCATAGGTAGTTTTTCCCACTTGGTAGGATTTGTGAAGATTGTGTACAGTCAGCATTGACGATTCCTTCCTTTCTCTGATGGTGAAGGGAGAAATGAGCTGTTCTCCCCTTCTTTCTGTCTCCACCATAACCGATGGAGTTTCTGACAGCAACTGCCCCAGTCATATTCGGCCTGATGGATGCTAAGTTTGGCAGGCGCAGAAGACGGGATGTCAAGTTTGGCGGGTTTTCTGTCAAACTTGGGGCGGCTTCTGTCAAGTTCTATTTGGCGGAAGCCGCCCTGTGTGGTACAATCAAAGAGGTTAGATTGTACCACACGATGGTGCATTCGTAGGATACTCAAGAGGAAGGGAGAAACGATCTTTGTTCTGCGTTGGGATTTGCGATGACAGTCAGGAGGCTCGTTTGCACCTGAGGGCAAGGTTGGAACGGGTTTTAGAGCCACATAGAGACATGGACCGAGTCCTGGAATTTTCCTCGGGGAGAAGGGCTGCTGCGCTGGGTGGAGAACCATCCCGGAGAGCTGAATCTGATTTTTTGGATATGGAAATGGGGCAGCTGGACGGGATGGAGACCGCCCGGCGTCTGCGTCAGATAGAGGAAAGTCTCCCGTTGGTGTTTGTCACAGGCTATACAGAGCATGTCTTTGAGGGATACACGGTGGGGGCTTTGGGCTATCTTCTCAAACCTGTGCGGGAGGATCAGCTGAAGGAAGTTTTGTCCCGGGCCGCTGCGGCGCTGCTCCGAGAGGAAGAGGAGGTCTATCTCTGCCGCCGCGGCGATGTGACCTATCGAATTCCCCGGAAGAAGATTCTATATTTTACATCGGACCGGCGGCAGGTAACCTGTGTGACAACGGAAAAACACTATACATTTTATGGAAAGCTGGATCAGGTGGAAGAAGAACTGAAGGATTCCTTTGTACGAATTCATCAGCGGTATCTGGTGCGGACACAGGCGGTACAGCAGATCTCGGGCAGCCAAGTCTTAGTGGGTGGGCAGACACTGCCCATCAGCCGGTCCTGTCAACAGGCTGCGATGATTGCCCTCACCCGGGCCTCGCTGGAGGAGTGACTATGGGCGGCCTGACATTGCCCCAACAAGCATTGATTTGTCTCACCTATGGCGTCACACTGGTATGCAGCGGATTGGCTCTCTATGGAACGGCCCGGCGATTCTTAACGGTTCGGTCGTTAGGATGGGGAAAGGCCATCCTTTTCCTGACGTTTGGTATCTCCACAGGCATGGTGATCTGGGTTGGAGATCCTAATCTGCTCTATGTGTTCCCTCTCTTCGTCTTTTTTTTTTTTCCATGCTCAGCACCCAAGGAGACTGGATGGGACGGGCTGGCAGTTACCATCATTTTCTTCTGTATCATTATGTCGGTCTGTGCCATCCTGGACACGTACATTGCCCTTTTTGACCTGTTTACCATTGATACCAGCGATTTTCTATGCCGCTTGATGCGTCCGTTGTTTTTGCCCTCCTCTATCTTCTGATCCGGCGGCGGATGCCGTGGGGGTGATCTCCTCCCCGCCGGTTATGGAAGCTCATTCTGGGCTTGTCCTTCATGCCCCCTTGTGCGCGTTGATGGCAGTGGTTTTGCTGACCTATCGCAAAGTGGGACTCGATGGTGGCCAACTCCATGGCCATGAACCAGGGGATGGTGGTTCTCCCCTTCACTGGTGTGGCGGCGCTGATTCTTTTGTTTGTCATTTTAACCCTGGCCAACCATGAAAAACTGGAGCAGGAAGTCCATTTGGCCGGCTTGCGGGAGGTCTATTACCAAGGCATCCAGAGAGAACAGGTTCAAGTGAGAACCCTCCGTCATGACCTGAGAAATCACATGACTGTGCTCCGGGGTCTGCTGGAGTCGGGAGAAACAGAAAAAGCCATCGGTTATCTGGAGCAGATCACCGATTCCTCCTCCCTTGGAGGAGGAAAGCCCCTTCAGTGACAATGAGACAGCCAATGTGGTCCTGACGCCAAGGCAAAGGAGATGCGCCAGCGAGGGATACAGGGGAGTTTCAGATTTCCCTGCCTCGAAACCTTTTGATTGCAGAGATGGATTTGTGTGCCCTTTTGGGCAATGCCCTGACAATGCCATGGAGGCGGCGGAGAAAAGTACAGACAAGACGGTCCGGGTTCGCTGTCGGGCGGAAAAAAGGCCTGTTTATGCTCCAGGTGGACAATGCACTGGCTGGGGATGAAAAGCCGGATCTCTCCACCACGAAGAAAGACAAAACTGCCCATGGTTTTGGCCTTTTTTTGGGTATGCGGGAGATTGCGAAACGGTATGGAGGCTCTTTCGAGGTGGTGGCGGCCAATGGCCGGTTTGAACTGGTGGTCTGTCTGCCTTTATAAACAAATTTGTATTTTTTTTTTGAGAAATGACTACCCTTTTCCATAGAATTTATGCTATAATAATCCGTCAAAACATTGCAATTCATTGGATCACATAGAGGGAGGAACTGAATATGGCAGATCATAAGCGTCCCGAGTCGATGGAACGGATTACAACCCCTGCCCTGGCGGAACAATTCATTGCCGAGCAGGTGGCAGCTGTCCGGGCACAGGTGGGAGATAAAAAGGTCCTGCTGGCACTGTCTGGCGGCGTGGATTCTTCTGTGGTGGCGGCCTTGCTGATTAAGGCGGTGGGAAAGCAGCTCACTTGCGTCCATGTCAACCATGGCCTGCTGCGTAAGGGCGAGCCGGAGCAGGTGGTACAGGTCTTCCGGGACCAGATGGACGCCAACCTGATCTATGTGGACGCGGTGGACCGCTTTCTGGACAAGCTGGCCGGTGTGGCGGAGCCCGAGCAGAAGCGGAAGATCATCGGCGCAGAGTTTATCCGCGTCTTTGAGGAGGAGGCCCGCAAGCTGGAGGGCATTGAGTTCCTGGCCCAGGGAACCATTTACCCTGATGTTCTTGAAAGTGGCCCGGTAAAGGCCCACCACAACGTGGGCGGCCTGCCGGAGGACCTTCAGTTTGCGTTGGTGGAACCGGTCAAGTTCCTCTTCAAAGATGAAGTCCGCGTGGTGGGAAAAAGCGTTGGGTCTGCCGGACAGCATGGTGTTCCGTCAGCCCTTCCCTGGCCCCGGCCTGGGTGTCCGCTGCTTGGGCGCCATCACCCGTGACCGTCTGGAAGCCGTCCGGGAGTCCGACGCCATTCTTCGGGAGGAGTTTGCCAAGAACGGTCTGGAGGGCAAGGTGTGGCAGTACTTTACCGTGGTGCCGGATTTCAAGTCCACCGGTGTGCGGGACAATGCCAGAACCTTTGACTGGCCGGTGATTCTCCGGGCAGTCAATACCGTGGATGCCATGACGGCCACAGTGGAGGATGTCCCCTTCCCCCTGCTGCAGGAGATTACCGCACGGATTACCTCAGAGGTGAAAGGGGTAAACCGGGTTCTCTTTGACCTTACCCCGAAGCCCAGTGGAACCATTGAGTGGGAATGACGCTTGAGACGGCGCAAAACCTATATGAATACAGTTTCTTTTGTCCATCCATGCATCCATATCTTTGATACTGGGCTGGTGCGATTCTCGTCCACTCGGTGCGGACATGAGAAGTAAGAAAAGCTGCCCTGCTGAACGCAAATCAGCAGGGCAGTTTTTATCGTATTCATTAAAAATATAGCAAAGAATAACCTCAAGATAGATGATGTGGACAATATTCGAAAAACTCTATTGACATTATATCCGAAAACGGATATATTATATATGAAATCGGATATTAAGGAGGCCGTGATGGTTTACGAAAAAGCAAGAATGTATGCCTATTTGTCTGCAGAAATTACGTCTTTGTATCATGAGGCAGCCGTAAAAATAGGCATTTCTGATACTGTTTTGAATATCCTGTATGTGCTTTGCGAAAAAGAGGACAATGCCTCCAACGTGACATATTCAGATTGACAGGAATCAGTCGTCAAACAATCAATTCGGCAATCCGCAAGTTAGAACGAGATGGGATCGCCTATCTGAAGCAGGGGAGAAGGCCGAAACACCATGGTTTGTTTGACCAAAAAAGGGAGCAACTTTTCCACCGAAAAAATTCTCCCGTTATTTCAAATCGAAGATAAGATATGGAATGAGTGGACAGCCGAGGAGCAGGAGAAGTATATTCTGTTGACGCAAACATACCGCGACGCATTGAAAAAACATCTGCGTGAAGATTTGTAATCGTGTCTGCTGCCACTCATTAAGGAGCAGCTATGAACAGAGAAAATAAACGAAAACAGTTTGAAAAAAGGATACTATAAAACACATGGGTGTAGTGACAGCTTTACCTGTAAGGTATGCGGCAGACTGGTTGTACCTACCGGAGCAGGCAGTAACCACCGCAATCATTGTCCAAACTGTCTTAGCAGTTTGCATTTGGATATTGAGCCCGGAGATCGAGAGGCAGACTGCGGAGGGATTATGGAACCTGTGGGCGTTTGGGTCAGAAAGAATGGCGAGTGGGCGCTCATCCATCGTTGCAGGAGATGTGGCCACCTAAGTTCAAATCGTGTAGCGGCAGATGACAATCCCATGAAGTTAATGTCTATTGCGATGAAACCTCTCTCCCAACCACCCTTTCCATTGGAAAAGATTGAGGAAATGACCACCCTTATGGGTGGAGATGGACAGCTATCCTACGGATAAAACCGAATAGTATTTTACGCATAGCAATCCTTGTCGGGGCCACCGTTGACCGCTTCGACAGGGATTGCTCTGTAATGATATATTATCTATATGATCCTTTCCAGTTTCAATTTGATGAAACGAAGATCTCCCTGAAGAAGATTTTTCTATTTTCCTTTCCAGACTTCTATGATAAAATAAAATTGAGGTGATTTGATGCAGGTCAATATGGAAGGCGTGGTAGTGGGAATTGTTGCTTTGGTGATGATTGGAGTATTTCATCCCATTGTCATCAAGTGTGAATATTACTTTTCCCACAGAATCTGGCCGTTGTTTTTTTTTAGCGGCTGGAATCGGTTTTTTGCTGGCTGCCCTGTTTACAGAGGGATGCTGTCTATGATTTTAGGGCTGGCTGGTGTTTCCTGTCTATGGAGTATCCGGGAACTGCAGGAACAGGCGCAGCGGGTAGAGAAGGGATGGTTTCCCAAGAATCCAAACCGAAAAGAGCCTATGGACTGCACCAAATAACAGGAGAGAACGCTTCCTATGCCGCAATGCAAACCAGGTCTGCAGCGTACGCATGTGCTGTGCGGGCCTGGTTTTTCGGAATAACGGGGTGAAATACAAAGAAAAAATTTGCAGAATTTTTCTGATTTTGCTTGCAATTTAGCAAAAAATGTGATATCGTTAGCTGTCGCTAATTTTTGGCTGGTTCATCTTATAGATGGGCTTTTTTATTGGTTGAATGTTAGTCTTCGCTAATAGAAAGCAGGAGGAGGAAGTTCCATGGCAGATCAAGGAAGCCTTTCGGCGCGGGATGTTCATATTCAGTGGTCTTTTGCTCTGCCGGGCCTCCAGGTTTGTCAATTTGAGGGGGGCAAGAAGCGTCCTGGTTTTCGGAATCTCTGCTGTCTCCTTGCGCGTTTCTTTTCTGTCAGACTGGCGGGATGCAATTTTATCTGGATCATGGTCAGGTCATTGACTTTAATCCGCACGATATTTTGCTTCTCTCTGCGGGCGCTTGTATTCAGCGCATTCAGTCGGCAGCCCCCTGCTCCTGCGGCATTCGAATGACTCTGGACGGAGAAGAGGCTCTTTGCGCCTTGACCAAGTTCTGGCCGGTCCCTGGGACCCGTTTGCAGGCGGAACAGGTCGATGTCTGCTTACAGGCCCACGGAGGATGGCTTTTTGTTCCCCAGTGGGCTTTGGAACAGCGCATTTTTTTCTCAGCTGACGGATCTTCCCACGGACAAACGGGGGAGAGTACTGTGTACTCAAAGGTGTGGAGCTTCTCTATCTCCTGTGCGGAAAGGGGCTTTCTCCGATGGGGCATCGTGGCCGGCGGTATTGGGACCGAGACCAGATTGAAGCGATTCGGCAGGCGCACGATTATATGCTGGCGAATTTGGGCCAGCCTCTGACCATTGAGGGATTAGCCCGGCGGTTTCATATTTCAGGAACCTTTTTGAAGGAAGGATTTCGGCAGATGTATGGGCAGTCTACCCGGAAATTTCTTCAGATGCGTCGGATGGATAAGGCGTCCGAGCTGCTCCGTACCACCAACCAAACGGTGCTGCAGATCGCAGTCGCCGTAGGATATGAGAGTGCCAGCCAATTTTCACAAATTTTTTAAGCGGCACTATCAGCTTCCTCCCGCGCAATATCGCAGGCAAATTATCAAAAGAAATGTCTGAATCCATTCAATTCTGACGGAATCCGTGTGCTTTTTCTCTTGGAAACACGTTACAATATGCGAGTTAAACAAAGTGTTTTGCTTTGAGGAGGTGTCCCATTGAAAAAACATCGTTTTTGGGCATGGAGTGCTGTGTTCTGTATGATCATGGTGATGCTCACTGGGTACAAACATAAGTAACGCACGGGAGGTTCCAAATGAATTATTATAAGAGTTTAGCTTTGTTTGCCGGCGGCGTGTTGTTTGGGTCTGCGGGCATTAAGTTGCTGTCCAGCAAAGACGCGAAGAAGGTTTATACCCACACCACGGCGGCTGCGCTGCGGATGAAGGACTGTGTGATGGGGACTGTCACCACAGTACAGGAGAATGCGGCTGACATCCTGGCCAGTGCAAAGGATATCAACCAGGAAAGAGCCGCCCGGGAAGAGATTGTGGAGGATGCCGCAGAGGAGACTCAGGCAGCACCGGAGGCCTGAGTACATCTCAAAAAGAACGGCAGATATGACGCAGACAGAGGGGGCGGGAGCCCTCTGTTTCCCTTTGAGGTCTTACTATGAAATTTAAGATCGTTCACGAGTCCCGTGGACGGGTCCGCATTCAAGTGATGCAAAAACGGATGACCTTGGAGCAAGCGGACCTATTGGAAGCCTATCTGAATCACAGCCCCGCCATTCGGCAGGCGGCGGTACATGAACGGACGTGCTGCGCGGTGATTCAGTATTGCGGAGAACGATCCGCCCTGCTGACTTTTCTGAGCCGGTTTTCTTACGACACACCAGAGATTGCCAAACTGGCGCCTGCGCATAGCGGACGGGCTTTGAACCGGGCTTATGAGGAAAAGCTCGTCGGCAAGGTCGTCTTTAAGGTTATACGGAAATGTTTCCTCCCGCCTCCCCTGGCGGCGGCGTATACGGTTCTCAAATCCATCCCCTACCTGGTCCGAGGCGTTCGGTGCCTGTTGCAGGGAAAACTTCGGGTTGAATTGCTGGATGGTTTGTCCATTGAATTTCTATGGCTCGCCGGGATTTCTCCACGGCGGGCTCTGTGATGTTCCTGTTGAGCCTGGGCGAACTGCTGGAGGAATGGACCCATAAAAAATCTGTGGATGATTTGGCACGGTGCATGTCACTGAATGTGGATCGTGTCTGGCTTCATACACAGGAGGGGGGAGGTCTTGGTTCCTCTCAACCAGATCCAGCCCGGGGATGCCATCTCTGTGCGGATGGGCGGCCTGATTCCGGTGGATGGCATGATTGTCCAAGGGGAGGTCATGGTTAACCAGGCCTCGCTCACCGGCGAATCCGTTCCGGTTCCCAAGGGGCCGAACACGATGGTCTACGCCGGCACTGTGGTGGAAGAAGGCGAGTGTATCATACAGGTGTCCCAGCAGAACGGCAGCAGCCGGTATGACAAAATTGTCTCTATGATTGAGCAGTCGGAGAAACTCAAATCTGCCGCGGAGAACAAAGCTTCCCATTTGGCGGATACACTGGTACCCTATACTTTGCTGGGAAGCGGCTTGGCGTATCTGCTGACACGAAATGTTACCCGGGCGCTTTCCGTTCTCATGGTGGATTTTTCCTGTGCGCTGAAACTGGCCATGCCGTTGGCGGTGCTTTCTGCTATGCGGGAGGCCAGCGGAAGACATGTGACGGTAAAAGGCGGAAAGTACCTGGAGGCCGTGGCCCAGGCGGACACCATCGTCTTTGACAAAACCGGTACCCTGACCCGAGCCTGCCCCACGGTGGTGGAAGTGATTCCCTTTGGTGGGAGGAGTGAGACAGACATGCTTCGCCTGGCGGCCTGTTTGAGGAACACTTCCCCCACTCCATGGCCAATGCGGTGGTACAGGCAGCCCGGGACAGAGGCCTTTCCCACGAGGAGATGCATTCTCAAGTGGATTATTTGGTGGCTCACGGCATTGCCAGTACCGTGGGACCAGAGCGTGTTATCATTGGCAGCGCACATTTTGTGTTTGAGGATGAGGGCTGCACAGTGCCGCCGGAGGAGCAGGAGAAGTTTGATGCACTGCCGGATCAGTATACCCATTTGTATTTGGCCATTGCTGGGGTCCTTGCTGCGGTCATCTGCATTTCAGACCCTCTGCGGCCTGAGGCAAAAGAAGTGATTGATACCCTTCGCGCTTTGGGAATTCGGAAAACGGTCATGCTCACTGGCGACAGTGAACGCACTGCGGCCGCGATTGCGGCGCAGGTGGGGGTAGATGACTATCGCTCTGAGGTTCTGCCAGAGGACAAAGCAAACTATGTTGCGGAGCAGCAGGCCCAGGGCCGTGTGGTGGTTATGCTGGGAGATGGGATCAACGATTCCCCTGCCCTGTCTGCCGCAGATGTGGGAATTGCCATCAGTGATGGTGCGGCCATTGCCCGGGAAATCGCGGATATCACGATCTCTGCGGATAACCTGGAGGAACTGGTTACGCTGCGCAGAATTTCCATGGCGCTGATGAAGCGAATCCAGTCCAATTACCGTTTTGTGATTGGTTTTAACGGAAGCTTGATTGGCCTGGGAACCGCAGGCGTTTTGGCACCGGCCACCTCTGCCATGCTGCACAATCTTTCTACTCTGGGCGTAAGCCTGCGGAGCATGACCAATTTGTTGGACCACGATTCATAATTTGTAAAAGGTCAAAAAGGATGGAGCAAAATGTGCCCAGCAACTGTATAGGCAGTCTGCTGGGCACATCTGCGGAAAAATGGAACAACAGAAAATAATCGTTGCAAATGTCGGTTTTTTATGATACCATGACAGACAAAGAATTAGCTTTTGCTAACAAATGGCGGGGTTTCCTTGCTTGGAGAGCAACGGCGGAATCCTGCTATGACGAATAACACCTCCACACACGACACATTTGCCGCAGTCCCCGGAAACAGATGTCTCCGGGGACTGCGGCGTTTTGGGGGAGGTTTTATTCCTTTGACTCAAGGCTGCTGGCTGGGGGCTGCTGTGCGTGTTCTTTTTTCTTTTGCATCCTTCTTCGCCAGAACAGAATAAAAAAGGCCGGCGGCCAGAACGGTGAAGGTCAGAAGGTATTTGACCAGAGAATTCCCCTCCTCTACCAAGCAAAGGTGATGGTTTCCTCTGTGGAGGGGAAAAAGAAGATAGCTGCCGTCTTTCTCGCTGTCCTGCCGCTGCCAGTTCTCCCCCGTTTGGACCCAAACGGCGTACCGTCCATTGGCCTCTGGAAGCCGGCAGTGAACGGTGTAGGAGACGGCGTCTAAAAACGGGGTCCTTCACTGTGACGGTATAAGCGGTGCCCTGGTGGCTTTCTCCTTTGGAATCGGTCCATGCAGTTTCCTTAGTCGTATGGGAGACCTTTGCCTGGGCGCTGAAGCTGCCGCCTCTACCAAAATATCAGGCAGGTCACCACCGTCGGTTAAGGAGGAAGTGTACGGGGTGTAGATTGCCTCCAAGGTCTGGCTGGCGGTCAGGTGGGAGTAATCCAAATCAGGCCAGGCCGCGGAATACCCTTTCTTGGCGGGAATTTCTGGCAGACGTGCAATCCCTTTGCCATATTGGAAGGGCACCACGGCGACTTCTTTTCCATCGGCCCGGAAAGTTAACTCCAACTGAGCAAAGGTCTCTGGTGCGCCGGCGGCGCAGAGTGCACCAAACGTTACTGGCTCAGCTTGACCGGCATAGCTGATTCCGTGAATGGCCCCCAGAGCTTCCTGGGTAAAGGTATTGCCTGTGACAGTGCCCTCTGGATCAACGGATCCAGCTACGGTGCCCACATAGGCGCTCCCCTCTTGGAGGGTGATGAGTGTGTGACAGTTTTTCAAGGTGGAGCCATAACCGGCGATCCCCCCCACATAGTGGTCTCCTGAAAGCGTGCAGCGAGCCCAACTGTCCCGGATGCTTCCCCAAGACGCACCAGCGATGCCTCCTACATAGCTGCCATCTGCGCTGCTGACAGAACCGTAGTTCTCACAGTGGGAAACTTGCCCCAGGTCCATTCGGCCGACAATTCCCCCTGCGTCATCCTTTTTTCCGGTTACTTCTCCCAAATTGATACAGGATAGGATAACGGCCTTGGTTTGGTAGCGAACGTCCAAAGAACGGTCCCCCACTTCGACCAAATCATCTTCAGGGTCAAAATCGTATTCAATGGCCATGGAGCCGGCAATTCCGGCTACGTTGACATCGCCTTTACCACGCCCTCATTCCGAGCGTCGGACAGGCAGCCGGTTCGTTGACTCCGACCGTCTACCTGATCGGAGATGTCCTCGATCCGGTCCCCTTCCCCGCTTTTTTTCAGGGAGGTTTCCTGTCGGAGCAGGTCTGTGATGGATTGCAGCTGCTGGCTGACGGCGCTGAGATCCCCTAAGATCGTATCCGAGGATTGGGAGAGAAGATCACCGAGATCGTCAGCACTGCCAAGTAAATCAGACAGGGCGGCGTCCAGCGCGTCTCCCCGGGCTGTCATATCGCTGCCTATGGGGGTGAACTGGATGGAAGGTTCCTCCGCCAGGGTTTTCACCATCTCATGGAATGCATCGGCACCTTCTCCCAATCGAGAGAAGGCGTTGTTGAAGGCGTCTCCGGCGTCTCGGAAGGCGTCTACCACCCCATCCAGATAAATCCCGGCATCCTCTAACGTATCCAAGGCGGATAAAAGGTGCTTTCCAGCGGTTTGCAGTTGATCTGCCCCAGACTGGAATGACGCTGCGGCTTTTTCAAGTTCTTGCAGCGCGGTTTTCAAGGCCTCTGTGGGGTCTCCATTGGCTGTAATCGTGTCTTTCAGACGGATAAAGGCCTTCTGAATATTTTTCAGGCCGTTGGCGGTGCTGGTGCCGGCTGTGGAAAGGTCTTCGAAGGCCTGGAGGAATGCGTCAATGGAAGATACATCAGGCAGAGCTGCCCAGCCATCCCGGAGATGTTCCATGGCCTCGGAAAAATGCCACGGTGCCATCGCCCAATTGACCGATGCCTTTGGCCATTTGTTCCAACGCCAATTTGATCTCATTGGGGTCACCTAAGGCCGATTTGAGAGCATCTTGGCTGGCGCGGATGTGTTCCAGTCCCTCGTTCATGTGATCAGCGGCACGCAAGGCCTCCTGTAGCGCCGTGCGCAGCGATTGCCCAGCGTCGCTGGCCAGGTCACCAGCTTGTTCTGCCTGATCAAGCCCTTCTTCTAAAAGCGTCTACTGCGTCGGTCAGTTCCTCCGGCAGAGGACGCAGGGTTTCCAGAATCGGCTCCAGCTGCTGCAGACTCCAGGAAATCCGGGCGGAGAGATCATTCACGGTGCTGAGGTTCCCGTTGGCCCAATCTTTGGCCGCATCCATCAACTCTCCGGCGGCATCCTGAGCTGTGCCTGCGTGGGAAGAAAGCATTTGCAGCTGTGCTGTGGTGGAGGTGTTGGTGCTGTTCAGGTCAGAGAGAAGGTGATCAACCTGGTCGCCCAAGGTACCCAGTTCGCTCCAAAGCTGATTTAAGAGGTCTTCGCCATACCGCAGAAAGATTTCAGGCTCCAGCTGTCCCGCAATCCCGCCGACATCCTTGCGGCCCAGAATGACGCCTTGGTTGGTGCAGCCGTTTAGGTAACCGGACTGCCGTCCGGCGATTCCACCGACGTTGTATCCCACATGCTCATAGCCAACAGGACCTGTGTTCTTACAGCTTTGCAAAACACCGGTGGAGAAACCTGTGATTCCGCCGATGTCCGTGCAGGCAGGGAGATTTTCCGTGGAGTTTAAGGGCCTGCTATCCAAATCTTCCAGGTCGGCCTCTCCCTCCACTGCGACGGTATTGATCTTCCCTTGATCGACACATTGCAGTATGCTGCCCAGGTTTTGCCCCCAATGCCGCCCACATAGTGTTCTCCTGTGACGGAGCCGGAAAAAGTGCTGTTGATGATCTTTCCACTGGATTCGTTGACGCCGATGATTCCCCCAATATTGGTTTCACCCTGAATACTTCCCGTGACAGTGCAGTTTCGTACACTGCCGCGGTTGTTGCCAACCAGCCCACCCAGGGAATCCTGGAGGTCTGTGGGTTCTATGGTCACTTCCAGGGACACATTCTGCACCACTCCGCCGGACTGCAGGTAACGAAACAGTCCCCGCACGTTGCCGCTGCCTGTTATGGTAAGCCCGTAGATGGTGTATCCCTGCCCATCGAATGTGCCGCCAAAGGTGGGGATGGAAGAGAATTCCACATCAGAGATCAAGGTCCGCAGATAAAACGACTGTTTTCCCCCGGGACCAGCTGTCTAAAAGAACAACGGCGGGAGAGTTCCACCAAATCCTCTGGGGTACGGATGGTAATCCGGCTGCCGGCCGCCCCCACAGGGGCGGCCAAAGAGAGGAGCAGGGCAAAGATCAGCAGGATAGCCAGCCTGTTATGGATTCGTTTCATGGTCGTTCTCCTCCTCTGATGGCGGCGCTTCCTGGTAGGACCCGGTTCCCATAAGCGCGGAAACGTCGCCGTGGATTACCCCTTGGATGTTGGCGTCCACGATGCCGGAGATTCGTCCCCGAACGCGTCCGTTTACGTAGATGGTGCCGCTGGTCCGATGTTTTGCCTCCGGCATGTTGACGCGAAAACTGGTTTTCTCCACAATGGTGTCTCCCAACAGCAAGATCTGAGGTAGCACAAACATGACCAGGAACATAGAGATCAAGGTGCCTCGGCTCAGGCACTCGCCGATGCCCACAATGGTACCTTCCGTGGAGAGTTTCCCAATAAGGAAACCTGCAGAAGCTAAGATTGAGCCAGAAGTCAATACCGTGGGAAATGAAAGCTCCAATGCTTTGACAATGGCTTTCTTAGGCGGCATGGCGGTTTTTAGTTCCTTGTACCAGCTGGAGATGACAATGGCATAGTCGATGTTGGCCCCCATTTGGATGGAGGTGACGATGAGGTAACTTTAAAAAAGAAAAATTGGGCTTTGCGTCAGTCCTGGGAAGGAGAAGTTAAACAAAATGCTGCCCTGGATGATCAGAATGAGCAGCACAGGCAGGCCCACCGATTGGAAAGTAAACAGCAGGACCAAAATCACAAAAACCACCGACAACACAGAGATCATCACATTGTCCCGGGAGAAAGAGACTGACAAGTCATAATCGCTGGTGGAGTCTCCTACTAAATAGATCTGGTCGCTGTCATAATACTGCTCTGCTTCCTGGTGAATGGTCTGCAAGAATTGGAAGGTCTCCTCCCCTTCCTCCGGCAGATTCAGCTGGAGGAGCATCCTTGTGTAGTGCGTTCCCAGCATTTGGTCGCGGGCGTCGGTGAGCTGCTGGTACATGTCGTTGAGCTCTTCCGTGGCGTCTTCCTCCAAGGAGAAGTATCCGGCTTCCTCCTGATCGTAAGCAAAGAGAAACAGGTCCATTAAGGGAACGGTATAGTCGTCAATTCCACCGACAATTTGGCCGTAGTTCTCGTTTTGCGCTGCATAGGCGGTGTAGAGGAGACAGACAACCTCATAATCCAAATCGGTCATCTCCGCGAACTGCCGGGGGGTCAGGGCATCGGTTAAGGTGTAGCCGTCCATGGCTTCGATATTGGACAGCCCCATGGCATAGTCAATTTGATCATATTGTTCCAGGCGGTTCAGCAGGGCTTTCTCGCTGTCGTAATCCCCTTTTGGCACCAGGAGGGCGGCGATATTCTGGGTGCCAAAGGTCTCTCGAACCTTTTCTTGGGCAATTTGACTTTCACTCTGCCGGCTGGTTGTCAGCTGACTATACCCGTAGACGTAAGGACACTGATTTGACATCCAAAATCCCAGGATTAAGCAGACGACAAAGATCGGGATGCTGACATAGCGGGCTTTTACCGCAAAGCGCCCCCAGCGTTCTATGGAGGGGACAAAATTTCTGTGCTGGGTTTTCTCCATTGCCTTGGAGAAAAGAATCAAAAGGCCCGGCATCAGAGTAAAGACGGAAAGAAGACTGAAACAAATGGCTTTGATGAGGATCAGTCCCATATCGAAGCCAATACGAAACTGCATAAACATCATGGCGGCCAAGCCGGAAATGGTTGTGAGACTGCTGGAAAAAATAGCGGGAATGGCGGCACTGAGTGCCGTGATACAGGCACTTCGGTCATCCAGTGTATGCTGACGGGCCTCTAAAAATCGATGAAGCAGAATAATCGCGTAGTCAATGGCCAATGCCAGCTGGAGAACCACTGTCACAGAGTCAGAGACAAAGGAAATCTCCCCCAGCAAAAAATTGGTTCCCATGTTCAGCAGAGCCGCGGCGCCGAAGGTAAGCAAGAGGACGGGAACCTCTGCAAAGGAGTGGGAGGTCAGCCCCAGGACCAAAACAATGATGACCACGCTCACAGCAAAGATCACCTGCATTTCCTGGTCCAGGGTTTCTGCCTGGGAATCTCCAACGGTGCTGTCAATGGAGGCATCATAAGGCGCCAGCCTCTGCTTGATCTCCTCCATAGCGGACAGACTGATGGGATCGGTCTCCTCTCCGTCAAAGGTAACGGAGAGGAGGGCGTCCGAGCCTTTGAAATATTCTGCAATCTCTTCTGGGGTGTCCTGCTCTGTCCCGTTGCCAAAGGAGACGGAGGTTACGCCGTCAATGGACGCAAGTTCGGCTGCCAGGTTCGCTGCCATATCGTAGGTCACGTTGGACAACATGATCCGGGCTGTGCCGTAGGTGATGAATTCATCTTCCATAATGGTAAGCCCTTGGCGGGTTTCGGTGTTTTCCGGCAAGTATTGTGTCAAGTCATTGCAGACCTTGACCCATCCCTGGGAGAACAGAGAGAAGATCAAGGCGCAGAGGTAGAGGAAAAAGATGAGATTTCGTCTGTCCACGATGGCAGTGGCCAGTTTTTCGAAAAAGGATGGTTTGTCGGGCTGCTTGTGCATGGGGCCACCTCCTGCCCTTTTGGATGGGGAAAGAAAACATGCGGCGTTATTTCCAGTTGGAACACCGTGTCTGAACTACGTTTGAGAGCAATATTTTGCACCATTTGTTCGAGCCTCTTGCCAGCATACGACGGGAAGAAAGATGTGGCAAGGCACAGATTCCATCACGTTGTTAAATTTTTAACAAATCTACTAAATTTGTTAGAATGACTTCTGGCAGATAGCGGGCTGAATTCCCTTTCCAGGTGTGTTATAATAAAATAGTATCCCGTCCATTTTCCGACTCCCCGGAGGAAAAAATAAGCATGAAATACCCTACCTCGGAAACGACAAAGCAGGAACTGTCCGCCGCCTTGAAAACACTCATGAGCCAGAAGCCGCTGGAGAAGATCTCCATTCGGGAGATCACAGATCTCTGTGGCCTGCGGCGGGAAACTTTCTATTACCATTTTGCCGATATCTATGACCTGGTAAAATGGATGTTTGAGGAGGAGGCGATCGTCTTGCTCCGCCAACATGAGGGGGTGCAGCTGTGGCAGGAAGGACTGCTCCAGTTGTTCCACTATATCCAGGATAACCGGGCCTTTTGCCTGTGTGCCCTGCGGTCCATTGGGCACAGCCATCTGCGAAAGTTTTTTCAAGCAGACATCTATGGCATTGTACAAAGGACCGTGGAACAGCTGTCCAGGGAAATGGGCTGTCCCCATGGATGAGTTGGTGACCCAATTCTACGTCATCGCACTGGTGGGGACCGTGGAGAGCTGGCTGTTGGGAGAACTGGATCGGACGCCGGAGGAACTGATTGCGTTTGCGGATGTTATGTTGAAGGATCATATTCGCGGCGCAGCCCTTCGAATACAGGGGAAATCTGCTCTGCTGTAAAAACAAGGAGAGCCTGCTCAGAACTGGCGGCGCTGTGGCTTGGGAGGCTTTTTTTCCATAGAAATAGAGTGACATAGGGAGGAAGCGGTTTGTCTGCCCGAATTATGATTGTAGATGACGAACCAGGTATTGTTGATGTGGTACAGCGTTATTTTGCGCTGTCAGGGTATGAGGTCATTGCGGCACAGAGTGGAGAGGAAGCCTTGAAAAAGATATCCTGCCGTCCCGATCTCATTCTCTTGGATATCAATATGCCGGGTCTAAATGGGTTGGAGGTCTGTGCGCGCATTCGCGCCCATGTCTCCTGCCCTATTTTGTTTTTGACCGCCCGCATTGAGCGCAGTGATAAAAAATCGTAGGATTTCAGGCCGGCGGAGATGACTACATTGTAAAGCCCTTTGACATGGAGGTGCTGGGCGCCCGGGTGGAGGCCCACCTGCGCCGGGAGCAGCGAAGAACCACATCGGTTACGGTACGATTTTTCGGGGAGCTGGCAGTGGACTATACGGGGCGCACCGTGTCCATCCGCGGAGAAGCTGTGAAACTGTCCAAGCGGGAGTTTGACATTGTGGAGTTACTTTCATGCATCAGGGCCAGGTGTTTGACCGGGAGCGGATCTATGAGATCGTCTGGGGTATGGACGGAGACGGGTCCAGCGGAACGGTGATTGAACACATCCGTAAGGTCCGGGCCAAGCTGTCCGCTAAAACCCTGCACAATTACATCGAAACGGTCTGGGGGGGGGGTATCGATGGAATGGCTGAGAAACCTCAGTTTGCGAAAGGCCTATCTTTTGTTTACGGTGAGTTGTTTTCTTGTGGCATTTTTACTGACTTGGGGAACCACGAAGGTCTGCGTGAGCCTCCGGGAATCCCTTTGCCCCCTCTGGTGTGGAGATTGTCTATGATGAATCTGGGAAAGGCACGATTGTCAGCCGTGAGATTCCCACCGAAGAGGCATGGAACGCGGCCAGAGGGGTGGAGTCTCTTCAGTACATTTTAACAGTGGTGTATTTTGGCGGGGCGTTTTTGCTTTCGGGCACGTTATTCTATCGGTTGAAATTAAAGCATCCCATTCAGAAGCTGCAAGCCGGCGCCCAACGCATTATGGAGCAGGACCTGGATTTTGTTCTGGAGGCCGAAGGGAAGGATGAACTGGAAAGCCTTTGCGCCGCCTTTGAAAAGATGCGAGGCCAGCTGCAGAGAAGCCATCAGGAATTGTGGCGGCAGGGAGAGGAACGCAGGCGTTTGAACGCGGCGTTTTCCCATGACTTGCGAAACCCTGTGACCGTCCTCAAGGGTTCCATTCGGGTGATGGAGAAAGTCCTCCAGGGGATCGCCTGGAACGGGCGGCGTTGGAAGACCATTTGGCGCGGATGTCCCATTACACCGAACGGATCGCCTCTTATATTGAAACGATGAGCCAGGTACAGAAGCTGGAGGACACGCCTTTGTCCCCTGTGGAGATTACCTTTGGAGAATTGGGAAAAGAGATGCAGGAAGAGGGAGAGCTTCTCCTGTGGGGAGACAGCCTGTCCCCTCTCCTTTCAGTTTTTCGGCAGTGAGCATGCAGTTGTCTGGGTAGATCGAGCGGTGGTTTCCACCATTTTGGAAAATTGTTTGACCAACGCCAGCCGGTATGCCAAGCAGACCATTCAGGTGACGGTGTCTGTGCAAGGGGAACGGCTGACACTGTCTGTTCAGGAGGATGGCCCCGGCTTCTCCCCCAATATGCTGCGAAATGGAACGGAACCTTTTTGTTCGAGGGGAGAAAACAGCATCTGAGCACTTTGGCATGGGGCTGTATGTCTGCCGGCTGCTGAGTGAAAAGCACGGCGGAGGCATTGCACTGGAAAACACGGAGACAGGCGGAAGGGTTTCTGTATGGATGAAAAGCGGAAAACCTTGATTCTTTTTTTGATATTTTTTTGCTACACTCTCCCGGTGGAAAGGGAGAGTGTATTTTTTCTCCCAAAATAGAAAGGAGAACGCAGAATGCGGATTGTAGCGACGGATCTGACCAAACGCTATGGAACGGGAGAAAACCAGGTGATTGCCCTGCACAAGGCCAATCTGGAAATCCAAGCGCGGGATTTTATCTCCATTGTCGGGCCCTCCGGTTCAGGAAAGAGCACGCTTTTACACCTCATCAGCGGTTTGGATTATCCCACAGAGGGTGTTGTGGAATATGATGGTCAGAATATCCATCAAGGAAAGGACGCGGTCCTGTCAGCATTTCGCCGGCGAAGAATTGGGTTTATTTTTCAAAAATTTCATTTAATTCCGGTCCTAACAGCGCGGGAGAACATTATCATGCCCCTGTTGCTGGATCATCGTCAGGTAGATGAGGGATATTTCAAGCAGATCACGCAGTTTTTGGGGTTGGAGCATCGACTGACACACCTGCCCAGTGAGCTGTCCGGCGGACAGCAGCAGCGGGTTGCCATTGCCCGGGCGTTGATTGCAAAGCCAGATGTGATTTTTGCAGATGAGCCCACGGGTAATCTGGACTCGCAAAGCGGGCGGGAAGTCATGGACCTGTTGGCAAGTGTCCATCGAGAATTTGGAAAGACCATCGTGGTGATTACCCACGACGACCGAATCGCCCAAATGGCGGAACGAAAGTTTTCCATTGTGGACGCATTCTCTCGGAGGTGAGCCGCAGATGAAGACCTATCGAGCACTGGCATACAAGGAACTGCTTGCTTCCAAAATCACTTCTGTTCTGATCCTGATTGCGGTCATTCTGTCCACAATGATGACCACCGCCATTGGGCAATCCCTTGGTATTCTCTCTGCCATGCGGGATCAGCAGGCCATTGCGCTGAATGGGAACCGATATGCGACGTTTGTTCAGATGGATCAGGCGCAGGTGGATAAGATACGAGCGGACCCAAGAATTTCCTATGCTGGGGTCTCTGTCTCGGTTGGCACAGTTGAGCTCAATCGTATCCTTACCCTGGGACTCAACGAATATTGGGGAGACAGCTTGTCTGCCTACCCTTCCCTGTCCCAAGTCGAGGAGGGGCGGCTGCCGGAGCGGCCCATGGAGATTGCCTTACCGGAAGATGTTCTCCAGATGCTTGGCTTTTCCGGTGATGTGGGGGATACGATTTCTCTTGCCGCCTCCAAAGCTTTGCGCCATGGAGTTCAGACGAGCGATTTTTCCTATACCGGCCAGTTCACCTTGACGGGAATTCTGCGCAGCAACTATTTGGGATATTCTGCCGGTGTGGTGCAGGGAATTGTGGGCAAAGGAACCGCAGAGGCCCTTCTTCCCCCAGACTACCTTTATTATAATGTGGATATTCGAACCAAGGAAAAGGCTGCCTTTCAAGAGACCATGGATGACCTTGTGGAAACGCTAAAGGTTCCGGAACTGGACACGCTTTACAATGTGACCTATCTCAACGCCAAAGGAATTTCCTTTGATGAGGAATCGGCGGATACGGAGGAGGACGGAGACGGCTTTTCCCTGTTGGCTGTGGCCGGCCTTCTGGTAGGTGGACTGATTCTATTGGCGGCGGGGCTGGTGATCTATAATATTTTGAACATATCGGTTTCCCGGCGGACGGAGCAATATGGGACACTGCGGGCCATTGGCGGGGAGAAACGTCAGATGTATACTGTGGTTTCCCTGGAAATTCTGCTGCTGTGTGCCGTTGGCATGCCAGTGGGGTTGGGGTTGGGGCTCCTCTCCGCCACTGGGATTTTAACTGCCGCCACCAGTCTGCTTTCTCCCGAGCTGTTTCTGGCCCAGGACACAGCGATGCTGCAGCAGTTGATCCAGGAGAACCAGGGCGGAAAAGGTCTGTTTTTTGTTTCTCAGCGTTTTTATTACCTTGTCCTTTGCGTTTGTAGCGGCCATCCCTGCGGCACGTGCCGCAGCGCGGGTTCCCCGGTGGTGTCAATGGCCGGACCTGTCGTTGTGGGAAAGCGCAAAAATCGAAGCACCAGAAAAATTCACTGTTTTGAGTCGTATTATGCCAGGCTCAATTTGAAACGGCACCGAGGGCGCACTGTAATTACGGTGCTCTCCTTAGTGATGAGTATTACTGTGTTCCTTGCGCTGCAGGGGTTTGTTTCTCTCCTAAACGCGGCGGGAACGGAACAGGAGCACTTGGGAGATTACTCCGTGGTCAATGAGACCGTGGGATTCACACCGGAAGAGTTGAAGAAATTGCAGGAGGACAGCAATGTGGAGAATGTGGCCGCTATGCAGTTTTCTTTATATCCCTTAGACGAGCAAAACCGCCCTGTGGGCATTGCACTGGACCGGGCGATGCAGCCGGGTGAAACCTTTCAAGTGGTAGGGCTGAACAAACTCTACCTGAAAGAATTCTTTGGGGATCGTCTTTCGGAGGCGGATCTGTCCGCCATAGAGAATGGGACAGGATGCATTGTACGCAATCCCATTGCAGTCAGCGTAGGAGAAGGAGACTCTCTCCCGAGCACGAGGTACACAGTGGGCAGTGCTATCACGGTGGCGGGGAAAGCACTCACGGTTCTCGAGACAATGGACGACTATGACGGTTACTTAAGTGTGGGGAATTCTGGATTTACCAATGGGGTTCAGGTGATTGTCATTGATCAGCTGTACCCCGTTCTGACAGGGCAAGGATACCTATGCGGAGCTGCTTCCTCTTCTGACCGAGGGGGCGGACCGCAAGGCATTTGACCAGGTCCTGGAAAAGTTCTGTCAGGAGATTCCAGGCACTATGTCAGTGTCCTATGAGCAAACAGATCAGCAACTGGAGGAGAGCTTTGCACAGATCCATCTGTTGGCGTGGGGCCTAATCCTATTTGTAGGGCTCATTGGCGTGCTGAACATCATCAATACAGTCTATACCAATATTCACACACGGAAAAAGGAGATTGGCACCCAGAGAGCCATTGGAATGAGTCTGAAAAGCCTTTATAAAACCTTCCTGTGGGAGGGGGCGTATTATGGCCTCCTGGCGGCTGTCATCGGCGGAATGGCCGGATCGTTTTGCGCCATGGTGATCCAAGGGGCGCAGACGGGGACAGTTACCCCTTGGAACGCCGCCGTGGCTCCCACTTTTTTGGAAGCAGCGGGCGTCTCTGTGGCGGTCTGCCTGCTGGCCACGGGGATTCCCCTGCGCCAAATTGCACGTTTGTCTATTGTAGACGCCATCGAAACGGTCGAATGAGAAAAAAGAAACGATCCGCAGCCGTCAAATGCTGCGGATCGTTTTCCTTTGTTTACAGTGGTATCATCCGCAGGGCAGCGGCATCCCGCAGGGAAAAAGAGACCGTCCAGAATCCCCAGGCTGAACTGGCTAATGCTGCCATGGGACTGGAACTGTTCCGCCGCGTATTCTCCCGCCAACCCCATTGCGGCGGCACCGGACAATGCAGCCTCCAATGGAGAAGCGACAGCGAGAAAAGCTGCCACGACAGCGCCCTGCATACATCCTGTGCCCGTCACCCGAGCCATCAGGGGGTCCCCGTTTTCCACACCGAAGGCGCAGACCCCATCGGTGATGAGGTCAGTTTTTCCAGATAGGAGCACCACGGTATGAAATTGACGGGCTGCCTGCTTGGCCACGGTCAGAGCTTGCGCCAAAGGACCGTGTTCCCCATTGTCGATGCCTCTGGCGTGGTGTTCTACCCCGCAGATGGCTCGAATTTCGGACTCATTTCCTTTGATCACCGCTGGATGTGCCCGGAGCAGAAACCCGTGGGCAAAGGAACGGCGAAGCTGGCTGCAGCCCACGCCTACCAAGTCTATCATGCAGGGGATGTGATGGGTGCGGGCGGTCTCCCCTGCTGCGGCTATGGCCTCCATCCGGCTGTCTGAGATATTTCCCCAGATTTACCATAAGGGCTTGGGACGTGGCGGTGATTTCTGCAACCTCCCCAGGGTGCTCGGCCATGATGGGAGATGCCCCCAGCGCCAGCAGAGCGTTGGCGCAGTCATGGATGGAAATGTGATTGGTAATGCAGTGGATGAGCGGCGAATCAGCTTTGATCCGCTGCAGAAGCTGGGGAAACTGCGTTTGAAAGGTCATAGGTTCTCGCTCCTAATGCACGCTGAATTTTGGTGAGCATCCCGGTTCTCCGCAGGGCGGCCAGGAAGACAAAGGCAATGGTTCCTCCAATGAGCGTGCCAGTGATAAACAATGGGGTATAGAAAAACCAAGTCAGGCCCGATTTATGGACCAAGAAGGCCATGATCGGGTAACTGATGATAGAACCGATGATCCCTGTACCAATGACCTCGCCGAGCACAGCACAGATCAGTTTTCCTTTGGAAGCACGATAGAATACCCCGGAGAGAAACGCGCCAAAGACAGCGCCTGTGAGCGCCAGAGGCGGGATTCCCATAAAGGACATACGAATGATTCCGATCAGGGTGGCACAGAGCAGAGAATACCAAGGCCCCATGAACACGGAACAGGCAATGTTGATGAGATGCGCCATGGGACACATCCCTCGATGCGAAGAATGGGAGAGATGACTACCCCAATGGCGATCAGCATGGCCAGCATCGTCATTCGAAGAATTTCTGTCTTACTTTTCATGATTTCCTCTCTTTCCGCCCAGCAGTCATAGCACTGGACTATGACGGTACGGTGGAGAGGGCCCGGTGGGTAGACTCCGCCCGTATCGTCGGACGGTCGAGGCTCAAAAGCCTCCTCTCACCTTGAAACACAAGTTCCCTCGCTGTGGTTGGACACGCAGAGCCCCGGGCGCTCCCCCGCAGCTCCGTCTCCATCCGGACGCCAACTGCGCCAGATAGAGAGGTCCCGTATTGGATGGATGATTTTATCGTTCTGTGCAGAACTCTACTTTTTTACCCTCTAAAATCAGGTTGGTGGTACGAACAGCACACATTTTTCCACACATTGAGCAGGTGTGGCGGTCTGAAGGCGGTGTGCTCTCAAAATAGGATCGTGCCTTATCGGGATCAACCGCGATTTGGAACATGGCCTCCCAATCCACCCGGTGGCGGGCCTCCGCCATCTGATTGTCCAGGTCTCTGGCGTGTGGGACCCCTTTGGCAATGTCGGCAGCATGGGCAGCAATACGGGAGGCAATGATCCCCTCCTTGACATCAGCGGCATCTGGCAGACGAAGATGTTCGGCCGGGGTGACGTAACATAGGAAGTCAGCGCCATTGGCCGCGGCGATGGCGCCGCCAATGGCAGAGGTGATGTGATCGTACCCGGGGAAAATATCTGTCACCAACGGGCCCAGAACATAGAACGGAGCCTCATGGCAAAGCCTCTTTTCCAAGCGCATGTTGGCGGCAATCTCATCCATGGCCATATGGCCTGGCCCTTCGATCATCACCTGTACATCTCGATCCCAGGCCCGCTGGGCCAGTGCCCCTAACTCAATCAGTTCGGCGATCTGGCCTGCATCGGTGCTGTCATCCAGACAACCCGGACGAAGCGCATCCCCCAGACTGATGGTTACATCGTATTCCCGCAGGATATCCAAAACCGCATCATAGTACTCGTAGAAAGGATTTTCCTGACCTGTCATCTCCATCCAGGCGAACAACAGAGAACCACCCCGGGAGACGATATTCATCTTCCGCTTGTCCCTCTTAAAAGCCTCCACGGCCCGGCGATTGATTCCAGCGTGGATGGTCATGAAATCCACCCCTTCTTCCGCGTGGGCCCGGACAACCTTGAAAAGTCCTGCGCGGTGATATCCAGCAAGTCCTTTTCCAGGTAGCCGATGGCATCATACATGGGGACTGTGCCGATCATGGCGGGGGACAATTCGATGAGCTGTTGGCGAAAGGTGTTGGTTTTGCCGTAATTGGACAGGTCCATAATGGCCTCTGCTCCAAATCGCAGGGCCATACGGACCTTGTCCATCTCGGCCTCGTAGTTGTTGGCGTCTCCAGAGATCCCTAAATTTACATTGATTTTGGTGCGCAGCCCCTTGCCAATACCCTCTGCACACAGGGATTTGTGGTTAATATTGGCGGGAATGGCGATCTGCCCCAAGGCGACGCGCTCTCGAATGATCTCTGGATCGGTAAATTCCTTCTCCGCGACGGTTTTCATTTCCGGGGTGATGATGCCCTGTTTCGCCGCTTCCATCTGGGTTGCATATTCTCTCATCGTTCACACCCTTTCTTTTTCCCAAGAAAAATGGCTGTCTGTTCGTTATGCCGAACAGACAGCCGTTTATGGTGTCATAAACAAGTTCCCTCCGTCGGCATTATCCGAATCAGGTGCGTGGCTTTTGCCACAGGGTCGAAACCGTTGTTTCCTCTCAGCCGCCGTTGCAGCTCCCCTCTTTTTATCAATCTAACACGGCGGAGGGCCATTGTCAAGAGCGGATACCGAAGCGAAGAGAAGGACTGATTTTCTGATTCGGTTTGAAATCATTGGAGAAAGACTTGCAACCAGCCGTAATCCACGATACAATAAAAAACGACAAAAAGGGAGTGAATCTCCATGGAACAGGAACATAAACGCCGGGTACGCTACAAGGGCACCCATCCCAGAAAGTACCAGGAAAAAACAAAGAGCTGAATCCGGAGAAGTACCAGCGAGATGTGGAGAAGATTCTTCAGCAGGGAAAAACGCCCGCTGGGATGCATATTCCAATCTGTGTGGAAGAAATTCTGCAATTTTTTGATATCCAGCCTGGCCAGATTGGGCTGGATGCCACCTTGGGATATGGTGGCCACAGCCGGCGGATGCTGGAAAAACTGGGTGGGCAGGGACATCTGTACGCCACAGATGTGGACCCCATTGAATCTGAAAAAGACCCGGCTTCGTCTGGCACAGTTGGGGTATGGACCGGAAATCCTCACAGTCCGGCGGATGAACTTTGCGGATCTGGACCAGGTGGCGCCCGGCGTTGCCTATGATTTTGTGCTGGCGGATTTGGGGGTTTCCTCTATGCAGATTGACAATCCGGCCCGTGGTTTTACCTTTAAGCAGGAGGGACCGCTGGATTTGCGCTTAGATCCCACGGCAGGGGTGCCCGCGGCCCAGCGTCTGCGGGAGCTCAGCCGGGAGGAATTGGCCGCTATGCTGGTGGAAAACGCGGACGAACCATACGCAGAGCAAATTGCAGCCGCTGTTCGCGCGCGTCTCAGGAAAGGGGGCGCCATAGAGACTACCCGAGAGTTGGCAGAGACCGTGGCGGGGCGCTCTGTTTCCTTCCACCTCGGGAGAGAAAGGAAGCGGAGAAAAAGGCCTGTCAGCGGACCTTCCAGGCGCTGCGTATCGATGTCAACAATGAGTTCGAGGTGTTGTACCGCTTTTTAGAGAAGCTTCCCGGGGTTCTTAAGCCGGGCGGAAAAGTGGCGGTTTTGACCTTTCACTCCGGGAAGACCGTCTGGTGAAGAAATCCTTTCAGGCATTGGCTCGTCAGGGGGTTTACTGTGCGGTAGCGAAGGAAGTGATCCGCCCCTCAGCCCAGGAGTGTGTCAAAAACCCGCGGGCCCGTTCTCCAAAATGCGGTGGGCCATTCGCGGAGGCCTGAGGATGGAGAAAACAGAAGGGACAGGAGAGGAAACACATAGAGTATGACGCTGAAAGATTTAGAGATTGGCACCTCCGGCGTGATTATCGCGGTGGGGGGAGAGGGTTCTCTTCGACAGCATTTTTTGGATATGGGGAGTTATCCCTGGGGCGGAAGTTACATTGATGAAGTATGCTCCCATGGGCGACCCAATGGAGCTGAGAATCCATGGCTATGAATTGACGCTGCGCCTGGCGGACGGTGAAAAGTAGAGATCGCTCCCCTGGGCGCTGATAGAGCGCGGGAGGAGGCCCCACGGGAAGCAGAAGCCTTTGCGGAGACCCAGGCGCACCCCCGGCCTGGGAGAGGGCGGAAAATACCATGTAAAGGGAGAGGAACACCCGCTGCCGCCGGGAACCCAGCTGACATTTGCCCTGGCCGGCAACCAAAACTGCGGGAAAACCACGCTGTTTAATCAGCTGACCGGATCCAGTCAGCATGTGGGTAACTTTCCTGGCGTCACAGTGGACCGGAAGAGCGGTTCGATCCGAGGACACGGAGAGACTTTGGTGACGGACTTGCCTGGAATTTATTCCCTTTCCCCCTATACCAGCGAAGAGATTGTATCCCGGCAGTTCATTCTTCACGAGCATCCCACGGGAATCATCAACATTGTGGATGCGACGAACATCGAACGAAACCTCTATCTCACCATGCAGCTCATGGAGTTGGATGTCCCCATGGTTTTGGCGCTCAATATGATGGATGAGGTTCGGGGCAATGGCGGTTCCATTCATATTAACAGAATGGAGGAACTGCTGGGGATTCCCGTGGTCCCCATTTCAGCGGCCAAGAACGAGGGTGTAGAGGAACTGGTCAATCACGCGCTCCATGTTGCCCAATACCAGGAGCGGCCTGGGCGGACGGATTTCTGCGACAAAAAGGACCACAACGGCGCGGTTCATCGGTGCCTCCATGGAATTATGCATTTGGTAGAGGACCATGCCAAGGCAGCGGGAATTCCCCTGCGTTTGCAGCCAGCAAGCTGGTAGAGGGTGATCCGCTGGTGTTTGATGCACTGCGGCTGAGCCAGAATGAACAGGAAATGTTAGAGCATATCATCTCTCAGATGGAGGAGGAGCGAGGGCTGGACCGAGCTGCGGCCATTGCCGATATGCGCTTCTCCTTTCTACAGAAACTCTGTGATCAGACCGTGGTGCGTCCACGGGAGAGCAAAGAGCACGAGCGCAGCCGCCGGATTGACGCATTCCTCACAGGAAAATACACCGCCATCCCCGCCTTTGTAGGAATTATGGCGTTGGTATTCTTTTTTGACTTTCAATGTCATCGGTGCCTGGTTTCAGGCATTGTTGGAGGGCGGAATCAGCTGGCTGACTGTCTGGGTGGATGAAGCGTTGACCGCTTGGGGGTCAACGCAGTCCTGCACTCCCTGGTCATCGACGGATCTTCAATGGTGTGGGCAGTGTATTGAGCTTTGTGCCCATCATTGTTACCTTGTTTTTCTTCCTGTCTCTGTTGGAAGACAGCGGTTACATGGCCCGCGTGGCTTTTGTGATGGACAAACTTTGCGGAAGATTGGCCTTTCCGGACGGAGCATTGTGCCGATGCTGATTGGCTTTGGTTGTACTGTGCCCGGTGTCATGGCCAGCCGAACCCTTCCCTCTGAGCGGAACCGTAAAATGACCATTCTGCTCACGCCGTTTATGAGCTGTTCGGCCAAGCTCCCCATCTATGGATTTTTTACAGCTGCGTTCTTCCCAGGGCGTGGGGGCTTATCATGGTGGCGCTCTACTTTTTGGGAATCTTAGTAGGCATTCTGATGGCGCTGCTCTCCAAGCGGACCATCTTCAAAGGAGAGGCCGTTCCGTTTGTTATGGAACTGCCCAATTACCGGATGCCTGGCATTCAGAATGTGGCGCATCTTCTGTGGGACAAAGCCAAGGATTTTCTTCAGCGGGCATTCACGGTTATTTTCCTCGCGACCATTGTGGTCTGGTTCCTTCAGACATTTGATTTCCAGTTAAATGTTGTGGCGGATTCCCAGAACAGCATTTTGGCGGTCATCGCGGGGGCGATTTCTCCCCTTTTTGTGCCTCTTGGTTTTGGAGACTGGCGGGTTTCAACGGCACTGATTGCTGGATTTATGGCCAAGGAAAGTGTGGTCTCCACGCTGTCGGTTCTGTTTGGCAGTACGGAACAGCTCCTGGTGGCACTGACGCCGCTGGCTGTGGCTTCTCTCTTGGTCTTTTTGTCTACTGTACACGCCTTGTGTGTAGCGGCCATTGCTTCCATTCGACGGGAGCTCGGCGGAAAATGGGCGGTCGGAGTGGTGGTTGGACAATGTGTGATTGCGTGGGTCTGCGCACTCCTGGTGCGTGGACTGGGACTGGCCATGGGGATAATCGGATGAACCTTACGAGTGTTTTGATTTTGGCCCTTGTTTTGCTGGCCTCGGTCCTTGCGGTCCGGGTTCTTTGGACGCGGAGAGGGAGCTGCCATGGCTGCGGCGGCTTTTTGCGGCTCGTGCTGGAAAAATAAAACCGATGATGTCCAAGACAACAAGCGTTCAGTATAGTCTGAGCCATAGGAAACCTCCCCTGTCAAGAAACCTTGGCAGGGGAATCTTTTTGATGAAAACAAAGAGATTATCTTGTGGTAAGAAAGTTGTTATAAACGGTTGAAATGACCAACGGAATATAGTACAATCAGGAACGCTGTGAACACAGCAGAGAAAGAAGAATGGGAGAAAAAACATGCAACGAGAACGTTTAGGCAGCCGTCTGGGCTTTATTTTGCTCAGTGCCGGCTGCGCCATTGGGATCGGGAATGTCTGGAAATTCCCTTACATGGTGGGACAAAACGGTGGCGGTGCATTCGTGCTGATCTACCTGTTTTTCTTGCTGGTCCTGGGAATTCCTGTCATGACCATTGAGTTTTCCTTGGGCCGTGCCAGCCAAAAGAGTCCTGTCCGTCTCTATCAGCAGCTGGAGCCTAAGGGAAGCAAATGGCACTATCATGGCTACGTTGCGTTGAGCGGCAACTACTTGCTGATGATGTTTTTATACCACGGTAGGCGGATGGATGATCCAGTACTTCCTCTCTACGGCGTCTGGTAAGTTCAACGGATTGTCCACCCAGCAAGTGGAGGAGGCGTTCAACCAGAGTGTCTGCGGCAACCCGGTTACCATGGTAGGCTTTATGGCTTTGGTGGTTGTGCTGGGTTTCTTTATCTGCTCATTTGGCCTGCAAAGGGGGCTGGAGCGTGTCACCAAGTACATGATGATTGCCCTGCTGGTTATCATGGTGATTCTGGCGATCAACAGCTTTACCATGGACGGGGCCAAGGAAGGGTTGTCTTTCTATCTGAAACCCGACTTCCAGAAGATGCAGGAAATTGGCGTTGGAAATGTTGTGGTGGCAGCGATGACCCAGGCGTTTTTACCCTGAGTCTCGGAATTGGCGCCATGGCTATTTTTGGCAGTTACATTGGGAAGGAACGCTCTCTGATGGGAGAATCCATCAATGTGGCGATTTTGGATACCTTTGTGGCGTTGGTTTCTGGTCTGATCATCTTCCCCGCCTGCTTCACCTATCAGGTGGAGGTGGGATCAGGGCCGAGCCTGATCTTTGTTACGCTGCCCAACGTGTTCAATAACATGCCGATGGGAAATCTTTGGGGCGCGTTGTTCTTTGTGTTTATGACCTTTGCCGCGTTTTCGACGGTGCTGGCGGTCTTTGAAAACATCCTCTCCTGCTGTATGGACATGTTTGGATGGAGCCGGAAAAAGGCCTGCCTGATCAACTGCCTGCTGCTGTTGGTCTTGTCCCTGCCCTGTGCGCTGGGCTTTAATCTCCTGGCGGAGGTTCACCCCTTGGGCAGGGAGCACCACGTTCCTGGACTTGGAGGACTTCTTAGTCAGCAATATTTTGCTGCCTCTGGGCTCTCTGATCTTTGTGATCTTCGCGGTGAGCAAGCGGGGCTGGGGTTGGAAGAAGTTTATGGAGGAAGCCAACGCCGGCCGTGGATGGAAGGTAAAAAATTGGATGCGCGGCTACATAACCTATGTACTTCCCATCATTATCATTGCCCTTTTTGTCATCGGTCTTGTGACATACTTTATGCCGAAGTAAAAAAGCTTTATAAAAAAACACCATACAGGGAATGGGTTCCCTGTATGGTGTTTTTATTTCGATATGATTCTTCTGTTTTTTGCTACAAAGTGTTGCAATTCTTCTTGGAGTATAGTAAAATAAATGCCGATTAATTTGCAGCATTAAAGCGGCAAAAGAAAGAAGGATGGGAGAAGAAAAAAAGCATGCAAAGAGAACGTTTAGGCAGTCGTCTGGGCTTTATTCTGCTCAGTGCCGGCTGTGCCATCGGCATCGGAAATGTATGGAAATTTCCGTATATGGTAGGACAAAATGGAGGCGGCGCGTTTGTCCTGCTCTATTTGTTTTTCCTGTTGGTCATGGGAATCCCCGTTATGACCATTGAATTTTCCCTGGGCCGTGCCAGCCGAAAAAGCCCTGTTCGCATCTATCATGCGCTGGCCCCCAAGGGGAGCAAATGGTATATTCATGGCTATATGGCCATGATCGGAAACTATCTGCTGATGATGTTCTACACCACGGTAGGGGGCTGGATGATTCAGTATTTCCTCTCCACAGCCCAGGGAAAGTTCAATGGGATGTCTGCGGAGGAAGTGGGGCAGGCCTATGAACAAATCTGCGCGGACCCTGTGGGCATGGTGGGCTTCATGGCTTTGGTGGTCGTGCTGGGTTTCTTTATCTGTTCCTTTAGCCTCCAAAAGGGACTGGAACGTGTGACCAAGTATATGATGATTGCGTTGCTGGTCATTATGGTGGTGCTCGCTATCAACAGCTTTACCATGGAGGGTGCCAAAGAAGGTCTTTCCTTCTATTTGAAGCCCGACTTGGAGAAAATGAAAGAAGTTGGCGTTGGTAATGTGATCCTGGGGGCGATGACCCAGGCGTTCTTTACCCTGAGCCTTGGCATGGGCGGCATGGCTATTTTCGGCAGTTATATCGGTAAGGAACGCTCTCTGATGGGCGAGTCCATCAACGTGGCAATTTTGGACACCTTTGTGGCGCTGGTCTCCGGCCTCATCATTTTTCCCGCCTGTTTTACCTACCACGTGGAGGCGGGTTCTGGCCCCAAATTGATTTTTGTCACGCTGCCTAACGTCTTCAACCACATGCCAATGGGGAACTTTGGGGAGCACTCTTCTTTGTCTTTATGACCTTTTGCCGCGCTGTCCACCGTGCTGGCGGTCTTTGAGAATATTCTCTCCTGCTGCATGGACCTTTTTGGATGGAGCCGAAAAAAGGCCTGCCTCATCAATGCCATTGCACTTTTGATCCTTTCCTTGCCCTGCGCTTTGGGCTTTAATCTTCTCTCTGGGATTCATCCTTTGGGGGAAGCAGCAACTTCCTGGATCTGGAGGACTTTTGGTGAGTAATATCATTCTGCCAGTGGGCTCCTTTGATTTTCCTGCTCTTCGCTGTGAGTAAACGGGGCTGGGGTTGGGAAAAACTTTATGGCAGAAGCCAACGCTGGTCGAGGATTGAAAGTGAAGAACTGGATGCGTGGATATATGACCTATATTCTCCCATTCCTTTTCCTTGGGATATTCCTCATTGGACTTGTCACGTATTTCCAGTGAGGGACATGAGAGAATCCATGTCGCAGAGTCGATCTCCGCGGCATGGGTTCTCTTTTTTTCAAGCGCCAAACTTGACGAACCGAAGAAATGTGACTACAATCAAAGAAGAAAGCTTCGGAGGAGGGAGACAGATGAACAGCAGAATTCGGGAGGCAATTTGCCTGAAAACACAGCCGGTGGCGGTGATTCAAACCGATCACCTTCCCCCGATGCCCAAGGATGGGAAACCGAACACCATGGCTGTATTCTCCCCCCGTCTGGAGGATGCGGCCGAAGGAAAGACCGTGGTGGTGTTTCAAGCGCACACGAATGCCTGTCCGGGCAGCAGAGCTGGGCTGGGGTTTGAGAAATTGTCTATTGACCCGATGGCGGAACTTCTCTCGAAAGGAAAGGAGGGACATGGCGGCATGGCGTATAAAAAAGACGCCTGATTTAGCCGTGTCGTATCTCCACAGCCTGCCGGAGACGGTGCCGAGCAAGTATGTGATTTTTCAGCCCCTGGATAAGCTCTCCGATGCGGTGGTGCCGACTGCGGTGATTTTTTTTTGTGAATGCCGACCAGCTGTCCGCATTGGTTACACTGGCCAACTATGATCGCCCGAACCAAGATAATGTAAAGGTGTTGTTTGGCGCTGGCTGCGTGCAGGCTGTTTTTTATACAGTATGTGTGACACTGGGGCTTGCATCCTTGGGCTAACAGATCCCTCTGCCCGGCTTCCTATCAGCAAAGACCTGTTGTCTTTTTCCATCCCCTATGCTCGCTTTTTGGAGATGGAAGACAATGTGCCGGAGAGTTTTCTAACAGGAGAGACATGGCGGCAGATTCAAAAAACGTCTGTGATGGGACGGGAAGCAGCAGAAGAACAGGGGCTGGAACCTTGTCTGTGATACCGGCATAAAAAGAAAACAACTGCAATTAGAAAGAAGACGATGGTTTGAAAAAGACGCAGCCCATTTCCCAGCACCTTTTTCGGGGAAGCTGTTACCTTTGTGGGACTGCTGATCTTGGCGCTGGGAATCACCATGAATACAAAGGCAGGGTTGGGGGTCTCCCCGATTATCTCGGTCTCATACAGTGTTGCCACCATCTGGGGTCACAATTTTGGCAATACCACACTCCTTCTGTATTCCGTGTTTGTGTTGGCCGAGATGATTCTGCACAGCCTGCTGGCGTACCGAAGGAAAAAAAAAAGCGGGGGTGCCTTCTGTCCGAAAAACTTTCTACCGTGCTTCTCATGGACGCGATGCAGTTCCCTCTCAGCTTGATCTTCACCCGGTTTCTCAATGTGTTTGGAGCACAGATCCCAGACTTGGCGTCAGACTGTGCGGGAACCTTTTGGGGAACTCTTCCAGGACAGGTTCTCTTCCTGCTCATCGCCATTGTGCTGACAGGGGTTGGGGCTGCCCTCTCTCTGGACATGCGTTTGATTCCGAATCCAGGAGACGGCATTGTACAGACCCTCTCTGATTTTTCAGGCGGAAGCGTGGGACTGACCAAAAATTGCTTCGATATCGGCAACGTGCTGTTGACCTCTGCCATTGGTCTCTTGATGGCCGGACAGTTGGTGGGGATCGGTCTGGGGACGATCCTGTCCATGATTGGGGTGGGACGTGTGATTGCGGTGTTTAATCACTTTTATTTCCATAAGACAGCGGTCCTGGCTGGCCTGCAGCTGTCTTGAAGGGAAGCGCGACAAATGAAACATACGAAAAAACGGACAGAGCGGCAGCGGAAAAAATGGGCACTGATCGGGCTGGCTTTCTTTTTGGTGGCAACCGTTCTGATCGCTGGCAGGTGGGGCTGCCGATGGTGCGTCTGGCTTCTGATCCAGAAAACTTCCGCCAATGGCTGGAGGAGAGAAAACTGGGCGGTCTGCTGATCTATGGTGCTATGGTGTTTTTCCAGGTCCTGTTTGCCGTCATTCCCGGGGAGCCGTTGGAGATTGCCGGCGGCTATGCCTTTGGCGCGGTTTGGGGAACCCTCGTCTGTCTGGTGGCGGCTACGCTGGGAAGCCTCTTGGTCTTTGGATTGGTGCGGCGGTTCGGGACCCGTCTGGTGGAGGTGTTTTTCCCGCGGAAAAGCTCCGTGCCGTCCGATTTTTACAGAGCTCTCCCAAGCGTACCATTCTCTTCCTGGTGATTTTTATGATTCCAGGGACGCCAAAGGATCTCCTGTGTTATTTTGCCGGGTTAACCGACATCAAATTTCCTGTATTTCTGCTGGTCTGCTCCCTGGGCCGACTGCCTTCGGTGGTAACCTCCACGGTTGGCGGGGGATGCGCTGGGAACCCAGGACTATCTATTTGCCGTCGTAGTTTTTCTGGTTACCTTCCTGATCAGCGTGGGCGGCCTGTTGTGTTACCGTCAGATTTGTAAGCGACACAACACACGAAAGGAAGGGGCGGAACGGCCGAAAAAAAGGAGGGGGGAAAATCTCTGGCCATAAACCGCTTTTCTATGCTATAATGGGTTCAAATCAGAATCTGTGGAGCTGCGCTCCGCTGGGTTGGAGGTCCCAATGGATCATACTTTGGAAAAAATTTTGGCCCGCGTTCAAAAACCCGGGCGCTACGTAGGCGGCGAATATAACGCCATAAAAAAAAGAAAAAGAACGATGTGGACTGCCGCTTTGCCTTTTGCTTTCCGGACACCTATGAGATTGGAATGTCCAACTTAGGCATGCGGATTCTCTATGGCGTAATCAATGAAATGGATGGGGTATGGTGTGAGCGCGTTTTTTTGCCCCCTGGGGAGACATGGAGGCAGAAATGCGCAAGGAGGGGTTGCCCTTTACGCCTTAGAGAGTGGGGGGACCCCATTGCAGAATTTGATATCATTGGATTCTCTCTGGCTATGAGATGGCATATACCAATGTGCTCAATATGCTGGACTTGGCGGGGCTTCCTTTGCGGAGTGAGGACCGCAAGGACCTGCGTCCGCTGGTGGTGGCGGGCGGCACCAGTATGTACAACCCGAAACCCTTGGCCCCCTTTGTGGATATTGTCTCTCTGGGAGAAGGGGAAGATGTCACGGTGGAGATGATTCAGCTCTATCGAAAGGCCAAGCAGGAGGGCTGGTCCAAGGCACAGTTGTTTCAGGGCGGCCGCCCAGATTCCCGGGCTTTATATTCCCTCTCTTTACGAGATTTCTTATAGAGAAGATGGCTTAATTGCCTCCATTCTTCCCCAGGAAGGGGCCCCGGAACGGGTGAAAAAGCGGATTGTTACCGATATGGACCGGTCCTACTATCCGGTAAAAACCATTGTGCCCTCCACGGAGATCCACAAGACCGTGTGATGCTGGAGCTTTTTTCGAGGGTGCATTCGAGGATGCCGTTTTTGTCAGGCTGGATTTGTCTACCGCCCGGTGCGCAGCCGCAGCCAAGCGCAGCTGGCCAGACAAGGCATTGAGGCCTGTCAGGACTCAGGATACCAGGATATGACACTGATGAGCCTATCCTCCAGCGATTACCCGGATTTGCTCCCTTTGTGTGACGCGCTACTGGAGTGGTGTGAGCCCCATAAGGTCAACCTGGCCCTTCCCTCCCTGCGGGCGGATAATTTTTCCATGAATCTTATGGAAAAGCTGCAGCGTGGCGGACGGAAGAGCGGCTTGACTTTTGCGCCGGAGGCCGGTTCCCAGCGCCTGCGGGATGCCATCAATAAGAATGTGACGGAGGAGGACCTGCTCAACTCCTGCCGGACTGCGTTTGCCGGAGGCTGGAGCGGTGTCAAGCTCTATTTTTATGTTGGGTCTGCCCACGGAGACCGATGAAGACGTTTTAGGCATTGCAGACTTAGCCAACAAGGTTTACCATGTCTGGCGAAACAACACCCCAACCGGTCACGTGGGGTGCGGATTACCGTTTCGACCTCTTGTTTTGTGCCCAAATCTCATACCCCATTTCAGTGGGAGGCGCAGAATACAAGGGAGGAATATCTGCGAAAGGTAACACTCCTCCGAGAGAATCTGCGGAACAAATCCATTACCTACAACTGGCACGACCCGGAGACCAGTTTCTTGGAGGCGGCGCTTTCCAGGGGGACCGCCGGGTGGCGGATGTGATTGAGCAGGCCTGGAGGCATGGCGCCAAGTTTGACTCCTGGAGTGAATATTTCTCCCTTCAAACCTGGCTGGATGCCTTTGCGGCCTGCGGCCTCTCCCCCTGCTTTTTATGCCAACCGTATACGGGACAAGGAAGAGATCTTACCTTGGCAGACCATTTCAGACGGCGTAAAGGAGAGCTATCTTTGGAAGGAGCGGGGACTGCGTATGCCGGTCAGATTACCCCGGACTGCCGGTGAAATGTTCCGGCTGCGGTGCAAACCGGCTGTGTGAGGGGGGAATCTGTCATGTCTGAGCAGAGAATTCTGTTTGCCAAATACGGTACGGCCAAGTACATCTCTCATCTGGACCTCATGCACACCATGGAGCGGGCTTTCCTGCGGGCAGGTATTGCCATTCGGCATACGACAGGGTTTCATCCCCATCCTTATGTGTCCATCCCGCTCCCGCTTCCCCTGGGATTCTCCAGCCAATGTGAAATTATGGAGTTCGGGCTGGTCTCCGGCAGCACGATGGAAGCACTGCCTGCACAGATGAACCGGGTTCTGCCCGCTGGCATTGAGATTTTGCGCTGTTATGAAGGGGGACGCCCCTTCCGGGATTTGGCATTTGTCCGTTACGAGGTCACATTGGAACTGGATGGGGATTTGGCGCAGCAAGGGGAAGCGGCTTTTCGTTCTTTGGTGGACCGCCCGTCCTTTGTTGTAAAAAAGAGAAGCAAGAAAGCCAAAAGTGGTTTTACAGAGGTAGATATTATTCCGCTCATAGAAGGGGTAGAACGGATCGAGGCGCAGGGGGGGACCGGTTGGCTCTGACCTTACTGCTGAAAGCCCAGAATCCGGGTTTGAATCCAGAGGTTCTGCTCCAGGGTTTTCGAGGAGAATTTCCAGACCTCCCCATCGTTTATTCCGCATGTCACCGGCGGGAAATTTTGGATGAGGCCAAGCAGCTATACCGATGACGTAGAACAAAGCCCCCACCCGCGCTCACCGTGTGCTGTGAGAAGCAGATGGGGGCTTAAACTTTGCTGAACATCACATTTCCAGACGGACCACGCCCTCCTGTTCTTTGAGCAGAACCATGGTGGAGATATCCCCTCGCATAGCCTGTTCTGATTCCAAATCCAACCGCACTGCCAGGATGTCAGGGCGCCCGGAGGGGAATTCTTTGACCTCTCGAACGCTCCAGCCGATCTCGTGGATGAAATGGATGGCATTTCCCAACCCGACATCCCGCCGGACCTCCAGATAGAGCGCTGTACTGGTGGGGATTTTTAAGTATTTCGTGTCCACCACATTGACCAAAAGAAGAATAAAGATCAAAATGACATACATGGCCAAGGCGCATTCGTAAAACCCGACGCCGACAGCCAGTCCCATGCAGGCAGTGGCCCAAAGGGTTGCCGCCGTGGTCAGCCCTTTGATCTGGTTGCGCCGGGTGACGATGATGGTGCCGGCCCCTAAGAAACCGATTCCGCTGATCACTTGTGCACTGAGCCGGGCAGGGTCTCCCACGCCATAACTGGCATAGATATACTGGCTGACCAGCATGGTAGAGGCGGCCCCGACGCACAACAGCATGTGGGTGCGCAGGCCAGCGGCTCTCTGCCGGATTCCCCGTTCAAAGCCGATGGTTCCTCCGAACGCCATGGCCAAAAAGCAAGCGGACGCAGACTGACAGTACATTTAAGTCTCTGAGACTTCCCATCCAGTCCAGCTGTATCATGCGTTTTCCTCCATTCCGGTCCAATGGCTCCGTTAAAATTTTGTAATAAAATGCCCATTTTCATACAGATAGTATTATTTTGCCATGGTTTTATCAGGTTGTCAAACCTTTCTCGTTGCTTTTTCTGATCAGATAGGATATACTATCCATATTCCTCCAAATAACCATGATTTTAGAAACTGAAAGGAGTACCTTATGTCAGACAGTCAGGCGAAAAGAACACTGCCCCGCATGTTGATCAGTTTGCTGATCACCCTTGCCATTGGCGCGGTGTGGTTTTATGTTTCCCTGCCCGCCATTAACCTGCACAATACAGGTTTTTACAGCTTCGTTTTTATCCTTCTGTTGGTCTACATCTTAGTCTTTATGATTATTTTGGGTGTGGATACCGGACATCAAGAGATTCATTTGAAGGATTACCTTTCCTTTGCCAAAAAACCAGTGCAAAATTGTAGTCCTCATTGTGGTTGTCATGGCCGCTATTTTTGTGGTGGGCCAGCTGATCTCGGCGCCGATTTTCCGCGCCGGCTCCTACCATGAGCTGTTGGATGTGGGGACAGGCGATTTTGCCACGGAGATTGAACCGGTCTCTTTTGACGAGATTCCCATGTTGGATGAGGCGTCCGCCAGTGTGCTGGGTGACCGGAAGCTGGGGAACTGTCCGACATGGTCAGCCAATTTGACGTATCTGCGGACTATACCCAGATCAACTATCAGGGACGTCCCGTCCGGGTAGCTGCCTTGGAGTACGGTGATTTCTTTAAGTGGTTCCTCAACACCAAGGAGGGGCTGCCGGCCTATATTACCGTAGACATGGTGACCCAGGAGGCCGATGTGGTCCGGCTTTCCGACCTGGGTCTGGAGGGAATGCGATACTCTCCCTCAGAATATTTCAACCGGGACCTGAACCGTTTCCTTCGGTTCCATTATCCCACCTATATGTTCAGTTCCGCACACCTGGAGATTGACGAGGAGGGACAGCCCTGGTGGGTTTGCCCCCGGGAGACGCGGACCATTGGTCTGTTCGGCGGTGCTGACATCATTGGTGCGGTTTTGCTGAACGCCAGTACAGGAGAGCATGCCTATTATGACGTCAAGGACATTCCCACCTGGGTAGACCGGGTTTACACGGCCAGCCTGATTGTCCAGCAGTACGATTACTATGGCACCTATGTCAACGGGTTTATTAACTCGCTCATTGGCCAGAAGGATGTCACTGTGACCACGGAAAACTTTAACTACCTGGCAATGGATGACGATGTGTACATGTACACAGGCATTACCTCCGCCAGCAGTGACCAGTAGAATATCGCCTTCCTTTTTGTCAAATCAACGAACAAAGGAGACCACGTATTACCCAGCCCCGGGTGCCATTGAGAGTTCTGCCCAGCGATCCGCGGAGGGCATTGTGCAGGACTTGGGTTACACAGCTACCTTCCCATTGCTGCTGAACATCGGCGGGCAACCCACCTACTTTATGTCCCTAAAAGACAGTTCCCAGTTGGTGAAAATGTATGCTATGGTAAACGTGTCTCAGTACCAGATTGTTGCCCAGGGAACCACTGTGGCCGCCTGTGAAAGCGATTATATCGCACAGCTACAGCAGCGAAACATCCCTGTTACCAGTGACAGCGCCCAGGATATTCTGGAGAAAACCAACGTGGAGGGAACCATCGCGGAGATCCGAACCGCAGTGCTGGACGGTGACTCCTGGTATTATGTCCGGCTGGATGGCGCGGATACCTTCTATGCTATGGCGGCCTCAAGGACCGTAATGTAGTGATCCTAAATGTGGGAGACGCCGTCAGTATCCAGATTTCCCCGGAGGACTCCGGCAATGCCATTGTCAATGCCCTTTCAATTTCCACGGGAAACGCGGCACCGGATCCTGTGAAAGAGGAGCCCGATAACGCCACAGATGCGGGCGGCACAGAGCCAACGACGCCTACAGAGGGTAACAGTAAGAAAAAAGATGGTAGACATCATTCGTGTCTACCATCTTTTTTTGTACTGAAAAGGAACAAGAAGTGTCCCAACAAGTTACATATCCATAGCATGATTTTTCGAGAATGCAATTTGTTCCTGGGCACGCACCAGCGCAGCGTATTCCCCCGTTTTGCGCCATCAGCGATGGATGACTCCCCTGCTCGATGATTTCTTCCCGGTCAACTACGGCGATACGATCCGCATTGCGGATGGTGGACAACGGTGCGCAATGATGATGGAGGTGCGGCCTTCGCACAGGCGGTCAAAAAGAGGCTTGGATTTTAGCTTCTGTCACACTGTCCAACGCGCTGGTTGCTTCATCTAAAATGACAATGGGTGGGTTTTTGAAAACACCCGGGCAATACTGATCCGCTGTTTTTGCCCGCCGGAGAGCATGACCCCTCGTTCTCCTACATAGGTTTCATATCCATTGGGCATGGCCAGAATGTCCTCATGGATCTCTGCTTGGCGGGCAGCCCAGACTACCTCCTCATCTGTGGCATCAGGACGGCCGTACCGGATATTTTCCAGGACACTGTCTGCAAACAGGAAAACCTCCTGCTGGACAATTCCGATGTTTTGGCGGAGGGAATGCTGTGTGATTTTCCGGACATCGTGTCCATCAATGAGGACTGCGCCCTCTGTCACATCGTAAAACCGGGGAATCAGTTGACATAGGGTGGTTTTCCCGCCGCCGGATGGTCCAACAAAGGCAAATTTTTCCCCGGCTGGAATGGTCAGTGAGATATCCCGTAGCACCTGCGCCTGATTGTTGTACTGAAAAGAAACATGATCGAAGCGGACCTCTCCTTGGACCGAGTCCAAATCCTGGGCGTCCGGAGCATCCTGAATCTCCGGTTCCAGCCGCATCAGCTCCAGGAACCGGCTGAATCCAGCCGAGCCCTGCATGAATTGCTCCACAAAGTTGACCAGCTTTTTTGACCGGGGTGGTGAAGGTCGTGACATATAAGGTGAACGCGACCAGATCGGCATAGTTGACCGCATCGCGCATGATGAAATATCCCCCAGCCCCGATGACAAGAACCGGCATGATGGATAGGCTGAATTCCATGCCGCCCTGGAATGTGGCCATGGTCTTGTAATATGTGCTCTTGGCCTGGACGAAGCGTCGGTTCATCACCTTGAATTTTTCCTTTTCCGTCTCTTCGTTTTGGAATGCCTTGGCGTCCGCATACCGGAGATGCCGGATTCAATGGCGGCGTTGATCTCTGCTGTCTGGGCCTTCAGCTTCAGATTGGCCCGGCGCATTTTCCGCCGCTGATAAATGGTGAAGAGAAGAAAAAGAACGGGACAATGGCAAAAGAGAGTACAGCCAGCTTCCACTCAATGGTACACATGATACCAAACGCACCCACCAAAGTGACAGTGGAAATAAAGAGGTCTTCCGGCCCATGGTGGGCCAATTCTGTGATTTCAAACAGATCATTGGTGACCCGAGACATGAGGACCCCGGTGCGGTTTTTATCAAAAAGCTGAAGCTCAAGCTCTCCATGTGGGAATACAGGTCCCGTCGAAGATCGGCCTCTACCCGGACGCCAAAGACGTGCCCCCAATAGGAGACAACAAAGTACAGTAATCCCTTTCCCACATAGGCAACGGCGAAAAAACCAATGAGAAGGTAGAAAACGCGGTACTCCTGCTGGGGCAGTAAGTGATTGAGGGCGGACCGGGAGAGATATGGAAAGGCCAGATCAATCAGACAGATTACCAGGGCACAAAACATATCCAAAAAGAACAAGTGTTTATGGGGGCCGTAGTAGGAGAGAAAAAATTTTAAGGGGGCGGTTCTTTTGATAATATGCAACATTGCGTGTCATGGACGCACCTCCAGGAAAAAGTAAGATTATTATATCGTTCCTTGCGGCACCTTGCAAGGTAACTTGTGGAGAGGTTTCCCTTCAACCTCCGCTTTTTTTATTGACAATTCTGTGCGGATATTGTACAATTTCAATTGTCCGAATTCTAACAAATGGGGGAGTTCTTTCGGATGGAAACTTTGAACCATCGTGCTTATCAGGTGACTCAGCTGGCCTGCATTGTCAATCAGCTGCACCGAATGGCCATGCGGATGCCGCCCGATGCACTTCCCTCGGGCATGACAATTTCCCAATTATCCACCATTGGGTTTTTGTATTTTTCTCAGCAGGGAGACGTTTATCAGAAAGATATCGAATCCTTCTTTAAGCTCCGTCGTTCCACCGTCAGCAGTCAGTTGGACACATTGGAGAAAAAGGGCCTCATCCAGCGGGTACCTGTCTCCCATGATGCCAGACTTAAAAAGCTGGTTCTTACAGAGGAGGGACTGCGGATCAGCGGTCAGGTACTTCTGGTGTTGGAACAGATGAATGATTTCATGATCCAGGGGCTGAGCCAGGAGGAGACGGTAGTGTTAACAAATCTCTTGCGAAAAATAGAACAAAATTTAAGCCGCATTGGATGAAAGCATCCTTGCGGCACACTTTGCGCTGTATGCCATATCCCCGGAGGTATCCCAATGAAAAAACGTATTTTTAGTCTTGTTTTGGCTTTGAGCTGCATGGCAGTGCTTTCCGCCTGCGGTGAAGAGGAGACTGCGGAAACCGAGGAGTCATCCACGGCGGTGGAAATCGCCACCGTGGAGCGCGGCTCAATTTCTTCCGAGAGCAATGTCTCTGGCCAGGTGGTTTCCGATGGACAGGAGTCCGTCTCTGTGGCGCTGTCCGTCCGTTGCACCGATGTCTATGTGGAGGTCGGCGATACGGTGTCGGCTGGGCAGGCAATCTGCAAGCTGGATATCTCCGCCACCATGGCCAACTATGAGACGGCGTCTATGAGCTATGACAATGCCAAAAAGAGCTATGCGGAACAGTCTTCCCTGCTCTCTCAACAAGTTGCCCAGGCGGAAAAGAATGTCTCTGATACCCAGGCGCTCTTTGATATGGGGGGCGGCCTCCCAGGCGGAGTTGGACAGCGCAAAGCTGTCCCTGGAAAATGCCAAGGCCAGTATGAACTCTGCGCTGGACCAATTGGAAGTGGGGATGCAGAATTATAAGGCGACCATGGAACAGCTCAAAAGCATCCCTGGCGAATGTGGACAGCAACGGCAATGTGGCGGCGCCTATTTCCGGCACCATTCTCTCCTTATCGGCGGTGGAAAATGGGTTCGTCTCCCCCAGTGCACCTGTGGCGACCATTGATTCCACCACAGATATGGAGGTAAAGGTAGGGGTATCGGAGTCTCTGATTGGGAAGCTTCAGGTGGGCGGAAGAGTCTCGGTCTCCATTGACGCGGCGGACAAGGAATTTCAGGGGACCATTTCCGCCCTTGAAAAGTCTGCGGATGCCACCACCCACCTGTACGGGGTAACGATCCAAGTGCCATCGGCTTATTCCAGAGGATTGCTGTCCGGCATGTTTGCTGATGTGACTTTTTACACTGATACGCAGAGTGATGTGGTGATTGTCCCCACAGAGGCCATTCAGACAGGAATGGATGGACAATATGTTTACACCATTGACAGCGACAACATCGCCCACCGCATCCCGGTAGAGACCGGCCTGGTGGGAGACGGTGAGACGGAAATCACCTCCGGCCTTTCAGGCGGTGAGACCTTGGTCACCGTGGGCCAGTTCTATCTTTCCGAAGGTGCGGCAGTCCGGGTCGTGGCCCCTGAGGTGGCATCATGAAAATTGCGTCTTTTTGCATTAAGCACAAGGTCACTACCATTTTGGCTTTTGTCATTATTGCTGTCTTCGGGGTCGTCTTCTATTCCAATTTGAAGTTGGCGCTGATGCCCAATATGGAATTTCCCGCAGCCTATGTCATGTGTACCTATGCGGGAGCAGGGCCAGAGGATGTGGAGGAGCTGGTGACCCGTCCGTTGGAGTCCTGCGTGTCTACGCTGTCTGGCGTGGACACCATTTCCTCCACCTCCTCTGAAAACGTCAGCATGGTGATGATTACCTATGAGGATGGAACGGATGTGGATGACGCGGCGATTAAGCTGCGGGAAAAAGTTTGACGCGCTCTCCCCTGCCGGATGGATGCAGTGATCCCGTGATTTATAATTTCAATGTCAACGACATGATGCCCGTGGCCATGATTGCCTTGAGCGGTGAGGACCTGAGCCAACTGCAAAACTTGGCGGAGGAAACCGTGGGCCCTGCGTTGGAGCGTCTGGACGGGGTTGCTTCCGCAGATATCATGGGCGGCATTGACAGCCAGATTACGGTGGAGGTCAATACCACTGCTTTGACGGGATATGGGCTTACCCTGTCGGATGTCTCCAACTACTTGGCTGCCGCCAATGTACTTTATCCCGGCGGTGATGTGCAGAACGGAACCAATACCCTGACGGTAACCACCAGCGGGCAGTATCAGTCGGTGGAGGATGTGGCCAACACCTTGCTGTTTCTGCCCCGGGGAGGGTCTGTACGCTTAGGGGAAATTGCCACAGTCTATTTGGAGTCCTCCTTGGAAGACAGCGCGGCTAAATTGGGGGATGAGAGCTGTGTCATTCTCTCGGTGAACAAACGCTCTGGTGCCAATGAAGTGGAGATTTCCAGGCGCGTTCTGGATACGCTGGAGGAGCTGAAGCAAGACAACCCCTCCATGAATTACATGGTGCCCTATGAGGCCAGCGACTATATCATGCAAGTGGCCAACAACGCCATCCAAAACATTGTGATGGGTGTCGCGCTCTCGGCACTGGTGGTTTTGCTCTTCCTCCGCCGGGCCGGGGCTACTGTTACCATCTCGCTCTCCATGCCATTTTGCGTGCTGACAGTGTTCCTGCTGATGAATGTTTTTTGGCACAACGCTGAATATGATGAGTTTGGGCGGCATTGCAATGTGCATCGGCATGGTGGTGGACAACTCCATCGTGGTCTTGGAGAATATCTATCGCTACGCTGGGGATGGACACAGCCGATATGATAGCTGCGTTTTGGGGACCTCTGAGGTGATTACTTCGATTACCGCGTCCAGTTTAACCACCATTGCGGTATTCCTGCCCATTGGCCTGAGTGGAGGTATGACAGGAATGATGTTCCTGGACTTCTCTCTTACGGTGGTCTTTTTTGATCCTCTCTTCCCTGCTCATTGCCCTGACCCTCGTTCCTTTGATGTGCTACTTCCTGTTGGATGAAAACGCGGTCCGCCTTCAGAAGCTTCAAGGGGCACAGAAGAAGTCCCGCTGGACACAGATCGTGGGGAAGCTCTCTGAAAAATATAAATATTTGCTGGCCTATTTTCTGCGCCGCCGCCTGGTGGCCTGCCTGGTCTCGGTGGCGATGGTGGTCCTTTTCCTGGTCAGCTGCCTGAGTACCAATATGGTTCTGATTCCAGAGATGGACCAGGGAATGGTGAGTGTCACCGTGGAGATGCCCACGGGAACAGAACTGGAAGATACCATGGCCTATGGAGACCGCGTGATGGGCATCATTCAAGAGAACTGCCCTGAACTGGATAATATGTATATGACCATTGGCAGCAGCATGTCCACAGGAGGGTCCAGCGCAGAATCTGCCTCGATTACAGCCAATCTGGTGGGACGAAGTGAACGAAGCCGTTCCAGTAAAGAGGTAGCCCAGGATTTGAAGGAAGCCATGCGGGATATTGCTGGTTGTGAGATTACAGTCAGTGACGCCAGCATGATGAGCAGCATGACCAGTTCCAACGACATTCAGGTGGACATCAGCGGATCTGACTATGACACACTGACGCAGATTGCCAATGATCTGACGGAACAGATCGCTGCCTTAGAGGACACGGAAGAGGTTACCAATTCCCTGGAGAATACGATTCCGGCGGTGTCGGTTTCTGTCAATCATGCCGCAGCAGCGCAGTATGGGCTGACTTCTGCCACCATCGGTTCCGCGGTTCGAAGTGAATTGACCGGAACCACGGCCACCACAGTGACGATGGATGGCAATGATTTAGAGGTGGTGGTGCGTGGCAGTGGCGCAAGTATGGAGAGTCTGGACGCGCTGCGTTCCATGCCCATTTCTGCGCCGACAGGCGGAACGGTTCCTCTCTCCTCTGTCGCGGAGGTTTCCGTTGAACTGAGTCCCCAATCCATCGCACGGACCAATCAATCCCGTCAGGTACAGGTAACTGGTAATACCATCAGTGGGGACACGGCGGCGATGAATGCGTCCATTCAGTCCCTGCTGGATGGCTATGATATGCCGGATGGGTATCAGGCTGAGATTAACAGTGCCTATACAGACATGATGGAAAATTTCCAAACCCTGATGCTGGCTATGTTGGTGGCTGTCTGTCTGGTCTACTTTATTTTGGCGGCACAGTTTGAGTCCTTCGTTATGCCGGTGATGGTGATGATGATCCTTCCCATTGCGCTGTCTGGTGCATTGTTTGGTTTGCCCATTACGGGAATGGATTTGTCTATGATTGTTTTGCTGGCGCTGATTATGCTGGTGGGAACGGCGGTCAACTCCTCCATTGTGCTGATCGACTACATCAACATTCGGCGGGCCCGTGGACAGGAGAAGGACGAGGCCATCATGGAGGCTTGCCCTCTGCGAGTTCGTCCCATTATGATGACCACATTGACCACGGTGCTGGCGCTGATCCCCATGGCGATTGGCTCTGGAGAGGGCAACGAGATGCTTCAGCCCATGGGAGTCGTTATGATCAGTGGTATGGTGATTTCCACTGTGGTTACCTTGCTGTTCACTCCTGTTTATTACTCTGTGCTGGACAGTTTGTCAGAGCGGATGAAAAAACCGCTCCAGATGCGCAGAGCACGTAAGACAGAAAACCTGCTGGCCCAGATTGCGGCGGCGGAAAAAGCGGCATCCGTGGGAGAGCCGAAGCCATAAGCCCTTTTTCAGAAAGAGTTCTGCAAGAAAAAAAGTCCCGTCCTTCCAACCTTTGTTGGGGACGGGACTTTTTACTTACGTTTTATAACCTTTAATAGAATGTGGCGACATCCTGCTCTGGCGCGGTGCCTGGAGTCAGAGAAAGTACGTGGAGAACAGGGCCTTTTTTTATTGTAAACCCGGTTGTGTTTAATTGCAACTTTGGCAGTCAGCTCAACCCATTGCTGGTCCTGAAGGTTCTTCGTGTCGTATCCAGTGGCCAGAAGTCCTGCAAAAGTAATATCTTCCACGCAACAGGTCATAATCCGGCGGCCGAAAATAAAACTGCCGGCCGGAAGCTTATCCCGGACCATGGTGAATCCACCGATCTTTAGGGTTTTTCCTTTGTACTTGTCCGGCTCCTCTGAGATATCCTGATACCAGATCGCATAGTCCTGAGGCGTGATTTCAACCACGGGTGCGTCCAAATCAAAGGGCAGTTCATCGGGGGTGTCATCGTAGTACACTTCCCCATTGAGATCCTCATAGGCAATGTTGGTCCGACGGGCTGACGGCCCGGATGATTTTATGAATCTCCACCTTGTCCACCCGCTGGTCTGCGCGGTTCAGGACAACCATTTCACAGCTTTTCAGCTTGTCTACCACCAGACCACGCATATTGGCGTTGTAGGTCAAGAAGGTCTGGGCGTCTGCAAACATGAATTCCTGGTAGACAATCCATGCCTCTGGCATGTTTTGATAGAGCTGATCCAGCATCCACATGCCGTTGTATTCCACGATGACTCGCTCCACAGCATGCTTTTTCTGCAAACGCTCTAAGTTAATTGGTGTCAATTCAGAGGGGTCCTCTATAACCTCAATGAAGACGTTTTTCCCAGAAAAACGTGGTGGGCTCATACTCCTCCTCCCCTTCTTCACAGAGAAGAAGAAGCGTGCTCTCTCCGTTGTTAAAGCGGACATCTTCCAGGGTCTCTTGAATGAATTTGGTTTTACCTGCGTCCAGAAAACCGGTAAACAGGTAAACAGGGATTTCTTCCATCATATATTTTATCCTCGTTTGCTCAGTGCAGGCAGAACAGATGCTCCAGCGCGTGCTCTTTCAGTTCAGAACCAATGACGCACAGACGACCGGTAAAGCCGGCGGGACCGCGGCGAATATTTTGCTCTCCAGGCACATAGTCGAAGTGGATCCAGGTGCCATCCTGGCAGGGCACGATTCCCTTGGCGCGGAGAACCACGCCATAGTTTGCTTCCTCGCCCAATGCATGCAGCGCACCAGAGATTTCCTCCTCTGTGTATTTGCGGGGAGTTTCTGCCCCCAGCTGATGAAGACCTCATCGGCATCATGGTCATGCCCGCAGGAACAAGAACCGTCGTGATGATGGTGCTCATGGTCATGGTGATGATGTTCTTCGTGCCCGTGTTCATGTTCGTGGGACGCTTCATCGTGGTGGTGATGGTGTTCATGGTCATGCTCATGGTGGTGATGATGGTGGGATTCGTCATGAGCAGCCTGCTCTGCGGCCAAGTGTGCCAATTCCTCTTTCAGGGTATCCTTGTTTTCCATGGTTTCCAGGATCGTTTTCCCATCCAACTCTTCCCATGGTGTGGTGATGATGGGGGCATTGGCATTGTGTTCCCGCAGCAGCGCCACAGTATCCAGAAGTTTTTTTTCTCATTCATCCCGCTGGTGCGGCTGAGCACAATGGCAGCGGCGTGCTCAATTTGGTTGTTGAAAAACTCACCGAAGTTTTTCATATAAATTTTGCACTTTGTGGCATCGGCGACAGTGACGAAAGCATTGAGTACAATCTCGTGGTTATCCAGGCGCTGGACGGCTCCAATGACATCGGACAGCTTGCCCACGCCAGAGGGCTCAATGAGAATCCGGTCCGGGTGAAATTGGAACAGAACCTGTTCCAGCGCCTGACCAAAATCCCCTACCAAGCTGCAGCAGATACAGCCGGAATTCATCTCCGTGATCTCCACGCCGGCATCCTGCAGAAAACCGCCGTCAATGCCGATTTCGCCAAATTCATTTTCAATGAGAACCAGCTTCTCCCCCTGGTAGGCTTCCTGAATCAGCTTCTTGATCAGTGTGGTTTTCCCGGCGCCAAGAAAACCAGAAAAAATATCAATTTTTGTCATTTGGAATTCCTCCTTCGTATTGTGTGATGATGGATAAATTGGTTGGTATTATTATGGTTGGGCAAGGCTTAGGAATCGTCTGTCCATCGGCTCCCCTGCTGGACCTGATCGCGGACGAATGCAGTTTGGATTGCATGGAGGACCAGCTTTTTATTGGCGCTCCAGGAAGGGGCCAACAGAGTTCGTTTATCACCATCTCCGGTCAGGCGATGGATGACCATCCTTGGCGGGAGAACGGACAAACAATCTTCTAATATTTGGATGTATTCCTCCAAAGTGAGAACCGGTACCTTTCCCTCCCGGTATTCCTGCGCCAGATCGGTGCCCTCCAACACATGGAGCAGCTGAAGTTTAATGCCGTCTGCCCCGCTGCGCCCCACGTATCGGGCGGTTTCCACCATATCCTCCCGGCATTCTCCGGGGAGGCCAAGGATAACATGTGTGATTACTTCCAAGCCGGCTCTTTTGAGTGCGCAGACTGCGTGATCATAGACCGGCAGCGCGTACCCGCGCCGGATGTAACGGGCGCTGTCTGGATGTATGGTTTGCAGTCCCAGCTCCACCCAAACGGGTTTGATTTGATTGAGGCGCTGCAAAAGGGCCAGGACCTCTGGCCCAAGGCAGTCCGGGCGCGTGGCGATCGAGAGCGCAACAATCTCCGGAGAAGCGATTGCCTGGCGAAACAGAGCGTCCAGGTACGGGAGGGGGGCATAGGTATTGGTAAAGCTCTGAAAATAAGCGATGTATTGACCACCTTTATTTTTATGGGCAACCCGCTGCTTGGCGTGGGCCAGCTGTTCTGCCACATGAGTACACGCAGGAGAAGCGAATTCCCCTGCGCCAACCTCACTACAGAAAATGCAGCCGCGGGTTCCTAATGTGCCATCTCGGTTGGGACAGGTCATGCCGCCATCCAAGGCCAGCTTATAAACCTTTCCCCCGAACCGTTCCCGCATCGCCTGAGGAAAAAGAATGGTACCACATCACTCTGCTGAAATGCAATCCTGCTTGCCGACGCAGAACATGGTGAAGGTTCCGCCGCACAGGAGCTTTTCTGTTTCGTCACGAATCTCCACTTCTACCACGCACAGTGTGGTTCCCCGGCTTTTCACCCGGCCTTCCGCAATGAGATGGTCCCGTTTCGTATTGCGAAAGAATTCAAAGCTGTTGCTGATGGTGACATAGCGCATCCCGTTGCTCCGGGCTGCTCCTCCTGCGGCACAGTCGGCCATGGTCAGGAACATTCCCCCATGGACCGCGCCGTAAAGATTTCGATTCCAAGTGGTAAGGTCAGCCTCCACGACAGCATGGTCCCGTTCCATCTTGGTCAGCTGAATTCCATTGTGCAGCATGAAGGAATTTTTTGGTTGGTATCATTGACCATTGCCTGAAAATCCATGGAGCCCTCACTTTCTCGGTCGTTTCGATCACTTATAAAAGAATAAAGGTTACGCCATTGTTATAACGGTCCAGATCGTGATCCCGGCGCAGTTCTTCACACCGGGCAAAGGCCTGGCGTGTGGCTTCCTCAAAGATGGAGAATTGTTCCCCTTTGACAAAATCCCGAATCTCTCCCTGACGTTTCAGCCGTGTGAGATATTTTCGGCTTTCTGTCCGGATTTTTCCACCCTTTCCAGAAGAACCATAGCCATGGATAATCTTCAGAACTGTACAGCCCATGGCGCGGCTGTGGTGAATTTCAAAGGTGAGACGTTTGATGGCCTGGTCAGCAAAGGGCATTCCCAGTTCCAGGTTGACTTCCCGAAGGCGGGAGGAATATCTTGGCCCTTTCATAATTATTTGTCGGTGAACTTTCGGCACTGTTCCAGGAAGAAATCAAAGATTTTTTGTCCATCTGGTTCTCCGTTGGTCCCTGTCATCTGTTCAGGGTGAAACTGAACGGTCCAAATGGGCAAACTGCCGTGCTGCATGGCTTCCACGACGCCAACCGCGTCCCAGGCTGTGGCGTACAGGCCCTGGCCAAACTGCCGGTTGGCTTGGTGGTGAGAACTGTTGACCAGGATTTCCTGTCCGTAGAGATCACCCAGCATGGTCATGATGGACAGGCGCACTGGATGGGTTCGATTTTTCCCCTCCGAAGTCTGTGCGTGCACCTCCAAAAGAGCTGGGGATAAATCCTGATAGATGTTTCCCCCCAGAGCAATGTTCACCACCTGATGTCCCCGACAAATGCCCAAGATAGGCTTATTTTCACAGACACACCGGTTCACCAAAGCCAATTCTACTTTGTCTCTGGGCAGATCAATTTCACGGGACCCCAAATCAGACTCACCAAATTCCGAAGGATCGACTTCTCCCCCGCCAGCCAAAATTAAACCGTCGAAGTCCATCTCCGGATCAGGACAGTGAAAAGACAATGCCTCACCGCCGGCTTTCTCCACGGCGGCTTCATACAGGCCGCTGCTCTCAGGAGAGCGGGAAATCAAAATGCGAGGTTTCAAAAGGACATGCCTCCTTTGATTCATTCCAGCCAGAGACTGTATATTTTATTATATCACAACTCTGCCGTTTTTTGGAAAATCTTTTTCATTTAGTACGGCAAAGACGCACCGAGGATTCGGTGCGCCTTTGCCACGGACCAGCGAATCCTTCGCTGTCGCGTCAGTTTATCTTAGTACATTGCGCCGCTCATATCACCTGCAGGCATCCCAGCACCTGTGGCGGAGGGAGGTGCCAAACGGTCACCGACCAGTGCTTCCGTGGTCAGCAGCATAGCAGAGATGGAAGCGGCATTCTCCAGGGCGGAGCGGGTTACCTTGGTGGGGTCCACAATGCCGTTGGAAATCATGTCACAATAGACTTCCTTGTATGCGTCAAACCCATATCCGACCTCACCGCTGTTCTTTACCTTTTCCAGGATCACGGAGGCATCAGGCCAGCGTTGGTGGCGATCTGACGGAGAGGTGCGGTCAGAGCCCGGGCGATGATCTGCACGCCGGTCTTTTCGTCTCCCTCCACGCTGTCAACCAACTTCTCAATCTCGGGAATGGCATTCACGTAAGCGGTTCCGCCGCCAGCAACAATTCCCTCTTCCACCGCGGCGCGGGTAGCGTTCAGAGCGTCTTCAATCCGGAGCTTCTTCTCCTTCATCTCGGTCTCGGTAGCGGCACCCACCCGGATCACAGCAACACCGCCGGCCAGACGGGCCAGACGCTCCTGCAGCTTCTCACGGTCATACTCGGAAGTGGAGCGTTCAAACTCGTTGCGGATCATCTGGGTGCGCTCCCTTGATGGCTTCGGGAGCTCCGCCGCCATCGACAATGATGGTGGTCTCCTTGCCTGCCTTCACCTGACGAGCCGTTCCCAGGTGCTCCATAGAGGTGTTGTGAAGCTCCAGACCGTAGTCGCTGGAAATCACGGTGGCGCCGGTCAGGATGGCGATGTCCTGGAGCATTTCCTTGCGGCGGTCGCCGAAACCAGGGGCCTTTACGCACAGCACATTCAGGGTGCCGCGGAGTTTGTTGACCAGCAGGGTGGAAAGTGCTTCGCCCTCCACGTCTTCCGCCATAATCAGCAGCTTCTTGCCGGACTGGATAACCTGCTCCAGGATAGGAATGATTTCCTGGATGTTACTGATCTTCTTGTCGGTAAGGAGGATCAGAGGATCGTCCAGAACGGCTTCCATCTTTTCCGTGTCGGTTACCATGTAGGGGGACAGGAAACCACGGTCAATCTGCATGCCCTCAACCACTTCGCTGTAAGTTTCAGCCGTCTTGGACTCTTCTACGGTAATGACACCGTCAGAACCGACCTTTTCCATAGCCTCGGCGATCAAGGTGCCGATCTTTTCATCGCCGGAAGAGACCGTACCAACCCGGGCAATGTCCTCACTGCCGTTGACAGGCTGAGAATTCTTCTGAATGGTCTCCACAGCGACCTTGGTTGCCTTGGCCATTCCCTTGTTCATCACAACGGGATTGGCGCCTGCTACCAGATTTTTCAGGCCTTCGTGGATGATGGCCTGGGCCAACAGCGTGGCGGTGGTGGTACCGTCGCCGGCCACATCGTTGGTTTTGGTGGAAACTTCCTTTACCATCTGGGCGCCCATGTTTTCAAAGGATCTTCCAGTTCAATTTCCTTTGCAATGGTGACACCGTCATTGGTGACCAGGGGCGTGCCATAGGCTCTCCACAGGACCACATTGCGGCCCTTCGGACCGAGCGTTACTTTGACAGTATTGGCCAGCTTGTCAACACCGCGCTCCAGTGCCTGACGAGCTTCTTCCCCCATAACTAAGCATCTTTGCCATAATATATGTTCTCCTTCCGATCTGCGGTCAAAATTAGTCTTCCACAATTGCCACGACGTCGCTCTGCTTGACGATGGTCAGCTGTTCGCCGTCGATTTTCACTTCGGTTCCCATGTACTTGCTGGTGATGACTTTGTCGCCGGGCTTCAGGATCATGGTCACTTCTTTTCCGTCAACCAGACCACCGGGGCCAACAGCGACGACAACAGACAGGTCAGGCTTCTCCTTCGCGGCTGCGGTCAGGATAATGCCACCCTTGGTGGTTTCTTCTGCTTCCAGACGCTTGATCACTACGCGGTCGGCCAGAGGTTTCAATGTCATGTTGGGTTCCTCCTTCAAATGTATGTTCAAATGGTGTTCACAAACTTTTAGCTTAGCACTCTTTTTGGTTGAGTGCTAATTCAAAGTATTATAATACCCTTCCCTTGCCAATTCCGCAACATTGAAATTTCTGAAAAGAAGAGAAAATTCATATTCATTTTTGTGCATTTTTTCAGAATCCTGAGATTTGAAAGGGATTAAGTAGCGCTCTTCTTTTTTTTTCATGGTACTGGAAGAGATCACATTTTATCATACCATTATATAATTTTCTTTTTTGTCCGCTGTTCGCCCAAAGGTCCGCTCAAATTCAGTATGAGAGGAGAGAAGGTTGATGCGCCACCCAGTTGGCAGTCCCTGTACTGCCCTGCCAAAATCTCGGTACAATCCCTCGGCTTCCCGTTTTTCCATCAGCCGTTCTCCATAGGGCGGATTGCTGACGATTCGTCCATAAGGCTCCTTTCTGGAAAAGGCTCTGGCATCGGCGAGAAAAACCGGACAATCTCCTCGACCTCCGCTTTTTCCGCATTTTCCCGGGCAATCTGTACAGCGGCGGGGTCAATATCTCCTCCCCAAATCTCGTAGTTTCCATGATACTGCAGGTCCATGGCTTCGCCTGCACCGTCTACCCAGACCCGGGAGGAAGCCAGGTCCATTTTGGGCGGAAAACCTCCGGTTTAATCCAGGCGCCCGGTTTTTGGCGATCAGAGCGGCCTCAATGGGGATGGTGCCAGAGCCGCAAAAGGATCACAAAAAGGGTCTCTACCTCGATATCCGGAGAGCAGAACCAGCGCGGCAGCCAAGGTTTCCCGCAGAGGAGCCGCTACCCCGACTGCCCGATAGCCTCGCTTGTAAAGGCCGGGGCCTGTGGTATCCAAAAAGTAAGGAAACGGTGTTTTTCATGATGGAGAATTGAATTTGATATAAGGCACCGTCTTCTGGAAGCGTCTGTCTGTGGTAGCATGTGCCCAGTCGGGTTGCCACTGCCTTTTTTTTCACAATGGACTGACAGGCCGGCACGCTGTGCAGGGTGGAATTCAGGCTGAAGCCTTTGACGGGAAAAAGCACCGTTGGAAGGGATGAATTCTTCCCAGGGAAGGGCTTTGGTTCCCTGAAAAAGGTCTTCAAAAGAATGGGCTGGGAAGGTGCCCAGAGAAATCAAGACCCGTTCTCCTGTCCGAAGCCGGAGGTTCAGCCGGGGAATGTCCTCCATGGTACCCTGGCAGAAGACCCGGCCGTTCTCAGCCCGAACCTGCTGCATGTTCATGCGCCGGAGCTCGTCCGCTGTCAAGCCCTCTACCCCAAGAAGGGTTGGAATGACAAAGGTGAATTGATCCATAACTTTGATCCTCTCTATCCTGACAACAATGCTTAAAAGTATACCTGCTTTTTTTTCCGTTTGGCAAACCTTTTCTGCGGGGGAATTCTTTTTCCCTTCTTTTCTTGCATTTGGTCAGACGATATGATATGCTAAAGAAAATGGTAAGCTTGCGAATGACTGTCCCAAACAAAAAATTTTAATTGGAAAGCTGAGATGATGTGTCCCTTATGGACAGTACCTGTATAGCAATCATCGTGATTTTAGTCATTTTAGTGGGGGCTCTCTGCATGGTGTTCCTCCACGGAGACGGCCTACTCTTCGGTCAACAAGGTTCGCCTGAAAAACAAAGCGGAGGATGGCAATCCCCGCGCCCAGAATGCATTGGACCTGTTGGAGAAGTATGACAAAGTTCTCTCCTGCATTCTGATTGGCAATAATATTGTCAATCTGACGGCTGCCACATTGGGAACCGTTCTCTTTACGAAGTTGTTGGGTCCGGTCTATGGTCCGGCGGCCTCTACTGTTGTGCTGACGATCATTGTTCTGATTTTTGGTGAGATCACCCCCAAGACGCTGGCCAATGATCAAGCAGAAACCTTCTGTATGCGTGCTGCCCCTGCTTTGCGAGTTTGCCTTGTGATTTTGACGCCGTTGCATCTGTTTTTCAGCTTATTTCAAAAGGCAGCTATCAGGCTCTTCCGCTCTTCAGAAGAGGAAGGCATTACAGAGGAGGAACTGATTACCATGGTGGAAGAGGCAGAAAACGAAGGTGGGTTGGAGCACCATGAAAGTGAGCTGATTCGGGCAGCCATTGAGTTTAACGACATGGAGGTGGAAGATATCCTCACTCCGCGGGTGGATATTGTGGCGGCGCCGGATACCATTACCATGGAGGAGTTTGCGTCCTGTTTGCGGAAAATGGATATTCCCGGATTCCGGTCTATCATGGTTCTATTGACAATATCATTGGTGTGGTCCATGAGAAAGATTTCTTCTCTGCCCGTTACCACAACCACACAGATGTGATCAGCTTGGTCAGTAAGGTTTTTATACCACAGGATCGACCAAGATATCGGACCTTCTTCGTCTGCTTCAGCTACGGAAAACCACATGGCAGTGGTTGTGGATGAATACGGCGGCACCATGGGAATCGTGACGATGGAGGATATTCTGGAGGAATTGGTGGGCGAAATTTGGGATGAGCACGATGAGGTGATTGAGGAGTTTAAGCCCCAAGGGGACGGCAGCTATCTCATCTCCTGCTCTGCCAATCTGGATGATCTCTTCGACCGCTTTTCCCTGCGGGCTGTAGACATTGATTCTGCCACAATCAGCGGATGGGTGATGGAACAGTTGGGACGTGTTCCAGTGGAGGGGGACCATTTTGTCTATGAGACGCTGGATGTCACGGTGACGCGAGTAGAGCACCAACGGATTTTAGAGATCCGGGTGTTTGTCCTGCCGAAGTCAGAATCGGAAACGTAATGTGAAATAGACTCAAGAGGAATCATTTCCCCTTGGGTCTGTTTTTTTTGTGCAGATGCGTCGATGGTTCCAATTTGTGGGTAGATAAACAGAGAGAGCTTGACCATGGTGAGCAGTATTCTCTGTTTTGGTTTGACGAGAGAATTTCTCTTTATATGGGTGCTGGTTGGAGCTGCGATCCCCTATGGCATTTTGATAATTTCCCTGGTTCTCTTTTTTCCTTCCGGTATGATAGGCAACATACACAGGACAAATACAGCAACGGCAGGCAGCGTATCACAGCTGCCTGCCGTTGCTGTATTTTTTGTGAAAGATAAAATAACGTCATAATTTCCCATCTGTTGGCGAATACTACAACCACCAAATCAGAAGAAGGTGATGCCCATGAATTTCATCCCCTGTACCGATCCCTGCATCTATCAAAAGGATGGATACTGCACGCTCTCCCGGGCGGGTTCTGGAGGAAACCCTTCCGCGCACAAGGGGTGCGTTCACTTCCTGCCCCATGCTGCCTCACAGGAGAACCGCCAGCGCCTCTCGGATGTTTTCACCGGGATCAGCTGTAACCCTGTCGGGGGCACAATGGTCTGCCGTCCATGCCGCTGGGGAACCAAACACTTGGTAAAGCCCAGGCGCCGTACTTCTGACAGGCGCTGACTGAGGGCAGAGACAGAACGAAGCTCTCCTGTGAGTCCCACCTCTCCTACGGCGACTAGGTCCGGTGGCACAGGCTTGTCCCGAAAGCTGGAGGCCAGCGCCAGCACGGCTGCCAGATCGGCCCCCCGGCTCATCCAGATACAGTCCGCCGATCACATTGATGTAGGCGTCGCAGGTATTGACTCCCAGCCCTCCCCGCTTTTCCAGAACGGCCATGAGCAGCATGGCCCGGTTATAATCAAAACCATTGGTGCTTCGGCGGGGCGTGCCAAAGGACGTGGGGGTCAACAGGGCCTGTACCTCTGCCAATACAGGCCGGGCACCCTCCATAACGCAGGTGACACAGGTGCCGGGCTCTTCGGTTAGCCGTCCTTCCAGTAACATCTGGGAGGGGTTCGGCACCTCCCGCAGCCCTGTGTCATCCATCTCAAATACACCAATCTCATTGGTGGCGCCATTTTGGCGGCCCGGAGAATGCGGTAAGACATATGGCGGTCCCCTTCAAAATAGAGGACACAGTCCACCATGTGTTCCAGAACCTTGGGACCTGCCAGGTTTCCCTCTTTATTGACATGGCCAATGACAAAAACGGTGATTCCACGCCCCTTAGCCAACTGCATCAGGGCCATGGTGCATTCCTTCACCTGGGAAATGCTGCCCGGAGAGGTTGACTGATCTCCGGTATACATCGTCTGAATCGAGTCCACAATCAGAATATCCGGGGCTGTCTCTTCCACGGCGGCGGAGACCTGTTCCAGATCATTCTCGGCAAAGAGATATAACCCCATCTCCCCCACGCCCAGCCGCTCTGCCCGGAGCTTCAGCTGGCGCTCTGATTCCTCTCCGGAGACATAGAGAACTTTGGCAAACTGACAGAGCTGATGGCAGATCTGGAGCATCAGCGTGGATTTTCCAATCCCCGGCGCCCCGCCGATCAGGACAAGAGAACCCTGGACCGCGCCGCCGCCCAAGACGCGGTCCAATTCCGCCAAGCCAGTGGGGAAGCGAATTTCCTGGTCAATGACCATTTCAGAGACCCGTTTTGGCTTTCGTATGGGCCCTGTAGAGAGGGCCGGTTTCCCGCCGCTCTTTCCCTTGGCCGGGGCGGGCTGCTCTACAATCGTGTTCCAGGCACCACAGGCGGAGCACTGCCCCTGCCATTTCGAGTCTCATTTCCGCACTGGGTGCAGTAAAAAATGGTTTTGGCCTTCATACAAAGGATTCTCCTTCTTGCGAACTTCCGCTGCTGAGGTAACAGGCGGCCATGGTGATGGCCAGTTTCATTTGGTAGGCCGGCTCCTGGAGCAGACGGTCTTCTTCTGCGTTGGACAAAAGCCACATTCCACCAAAACGGCCCGGCAGGAGATATGGTTCATCAGGTAGACCGAGGAGGCAATATGCTGGGGAGCCCGCTTTTTCTCGGGAGAAAGGACCTCCAGCATCGTCTGCTGTATCGCCTGTGCCAGCGGCAAGGAGAGCGCCTCGTCCCCATAAAACACTTGAATGCCCCGGTGGCTGGGGCTGGGGGAGGAATTCTGGTGGATACTGATGAGGGTGGCGTTCTCCACCTGATTAATCAGAGCCACCCGATTATGAAGGTCGGAGACTTTTTTCTCCCGTAACGTACTGGCTTCCGGATCGTGGATGGAGACATCGGTGCTTCGGGTCATCACAGTAGGGACACCGTAAAGCCCATCAGCTGGTCCAGCTCCAAGGCGATGGCCAGATTGATTTGGCTCTCGGACTTTCCGGACACAGAGACCGCACCGCCGTCTTCTCCTCCGTGCCCGGGGTCGATGATTAACGTCTGTTGGGTCATTCGGGCAAAAAGTAGGGTCAGCTTTCTCCAGCCAGGTCCCCTGGGCCAGCACCACGACGCCAGAGCCGTGAGCAAGAGGCCACACCATGTGATGCGCTGTTTCAATCGGTTCAAAAGACATCCCTCCCCAGGCACCTTATGCCGGGAAGCTGCGGACATACTTTCCCTCTTCGGAAGAGATTCCCTAAAATTATAGCAAAGAATCCTCTGTTCCGCAATCCTCTGCCGCATTCGGTTCCCATTTCCCACTTTGGGGCATAGACTGGACTGAACGCGAATCCCTTTGATTTTGCGTCGTTTTTGTAAAAGGAGGTACTTCCATTGTCCTTTCTCAATTCCAACGGAATGCAATCGGGCGGAAACCGCCCATCCTGTCCTTCCGGGCAGGGCTCTCTGCCTGCCTGCGGTCCCTTCGCGGTCCCCTTTGTTGTCAGCCAGGAACTGCCCCGCAGCGGTACTCCAAGACGAAGGCCTTGGAAAACGGCACGCTCTTTCCTGATTTGGATCTCCCCTTCCACTTGAAGGTCAACGCCCCCCAACTGGCGGATACCAAGCTGAACCAGCTGCGGGCCCTGGACTTTGTGATCCAAGAACTGGGCCTTTATCTGGACACCCATCCCAACGACAGCGAAGCCTTCGCGCTCTTCCAAAACTATGTGGAGCTGGAAAAAGCTGCCCGTGAAAGCTATGTAGAGCAGCACGGTCCTTTGACCCAGAATGACGCTGCACTGAACAGCACCTACACCTGGGGCAATGGCCCCTGGCCCTGGCAGTATAGCGAGGAGGAGGCGTAAGACATGTTTGTATATCAGAAAAAGCTGCAGTATCCTGTCCGGATCAAGAACACCAACCCTAAACTGGCCGCACAAATCATCTCCCAGTACGGCGGGCCTGAGTGCAATAGGCTACGATAACCTATGCTCCGTTTTTTGACAAAAAATTTGTCAAAAATAACATGGTGTTTTTTTTCTGTGGACAAGTTTGACCGGAACTGTTGTAAAAAGGACAGGTCTGGTTGCGGGTGCCGCAATTTAGGGCTATGGTAAAACCAGACGGAGAAATAATAATTTCTACCCATTCTCTTAAGGAAACCTTCATTTTCTCTTAATTCTGCCAAAAAGATTCCCCTGCTATACTAAAGATGCCGGGAAAACCGGGATACAAAACCCCAGAAGGAGGGAAACGCATGCATGTTTTAATCTTCACCGGACAGTTTGGCATGGGGCACATTGCCGCAGCCCAGGCAGTGCAGGAGGAGATCCTCCGCCAGGAGCCCACCGCATCTGTGACTGTGCTGGATATTGTGGAGGACTGCTTTCCCCAGCTGCACAGACTGGTCTACGGCTGTTTTGATTTTACCGTCAACTACTGCTCTGGCGTCTATAATATGCTCAATCGAATGGCGGGCCGTTACCGCTGTACCCCGATGAAGCGAACGATGGTTCAAAAATTGGACCAACTGCTGTATGAAAGCCAGGCGGATCTGGTGATCTCAACCCTGCCGCTCAGCTCCCAATATATCTCCGCCTACAAGCGGACCACCGGGAGCACCCTGCCCCTTTATACTTACATTACGGATCTGGACGCCCACAGTGAGTGGATTGCCCCTGGAACAGACTGCTATTTCGTAGGGGATGAGTCCACCCGGCTTCAACTTCTTCGCAGGGGAATCCCGGCCGAGCGTGTAGTTGTCAGTGGAATTCCTGTGCGGCAGGCATTTCAGTTTCAGTTCCATGCATCCTCCTCTCCCAAGGAAGTGCTGGTGATGGGCGGTGGATTGGGACTGATCCCCGGGCGGAAGAACTGCTCTCCGCACTGGACGCGGCCTCTGATCTCCACGTCACGGTGATTACAGGGCAGAATGAGAGTCTCCGCCGGGAACTGACGAAGTCTTATCCCTCCTTTGAGGTCATCGGATTTACCCAGAAGGTGGCCCAGTATATGGCGCGGGGCCGATCTTCTTCTGACAAAAGCGGGAGGAATCACCACGCTTGAGGCAATCCATACGGGAACCCCTATGTGCGTGCTCCGCCCCTTCCTCATGCAGGAGGAGGCCAATGCCGCTTATATTGAACAGCAGGGATTTGGGAAAGTCCTTTGGGACAAAGGGAAAGAGGCCTCAGAGGTGCTCTCTCTTCTGCGGGACCCGGAGGCATTGGAGGATATGAAGCAGCGAATGGCGGTGGCGCTGCGAAGTCTGGACCAGACGACCCCTTTGGACCGTTTTTGCAGAGACAAGGCGGGCTGTATGTTGATTCCGCTTTTTTGGTGGGGGACTGACCGTCGGGAGTTATGCCTTTCTCCCCTCCACCTGGCAAAAGACGCGGCACCGGATGGTGCGGAGAAACCGCTGGCGGGAAGGGACACTGTATCTTACGTTTGATGACGGACCACATCCGGAATATACCCCTATTCTGCTGGACCTGCTGGCAAGCTACCATATCCCAGCCACATTTTTCGTGGTGACAGAGTTTGCCCGGAAAAATCCCGCGCTGATCCAGAGAATGCAGGCGGAGGGACATCTCATTGGGTTTCACTCTGCATCTCACCGCAGTGCCTATCTCATGACACCCAAACAGACCCGGTCTGATTTTTCAGACGGATTGGAGGCCCTTGCCCAGTTGGGTATCTCGCCGCAATA
>VOFF01000938.1_pt1 | contig 72001 bp, 76 predicted proteins | sample 5384061 | NCBI WGS metagenome assembly VOFF01 (sample SAMN12384725, study PRJNA508395) | human gut metagenome | isolation source: healthy gut E | host: Homo sapiens | reverse complement strand
AGATAGCCGGTCTGCTTCGCCACGGACCGCGGCATTATCCTGGCCATGTCCATGAAGAGAAGCGTCTTCAAGCTGGATGACGGCACCGTTCAGCTCGGCATGAGGGCCAGGACAAAGAGGACGCCTCCTCCCCGGCTTTTACCAGAATCCCCCTCTTTCCAACGTCATCGCCGGGGCCACCCTCTCCACCCCTTATTCCCTGCCGCCCAACCTGTACCTGACGAGTCGGGCTTCCTGGCGGAACTCCAGTCTTCCAACCATGAACAATAACTCCTCGTCAACCCGCCTTCTTCTGGATCATTACTGCCATTCTGATTGCGCTGAAAGCGAACATGTTTGACTGGAGCGCCCCAGCCGGCCCCGGCGTGTTCAGCGGAGACTTCTGGCTGGGCCGCGGCGCGGGGGGCGTTGTCAACTGGGCGTTCTGGTTTGAAAACCCCGGGTGAATTTCTGTCTGCTGGGCCTGATGCTCGCCATGGGGCTGAGCATGTTCGGCGTCTTTGAAATAGGCGTCAAAGCCACGACCATGGGCAACGACCTCCAGCACCGGAAAGGTTATGCCGGCTCCTTTTGGTCCGGTGCCCTGGCTACGGTCATCTCCACCCCATGCAGCGCTCCGTTCCTGGGCCAGGCTATCGGCGCGGCCATGCTCCAGCCGCCTCTGGGCATCGTACTCTGCCTGACCATGATGGGGCTTGGAATGTCCCTTCCCTACATCATTCTGGGCGCCTTTCCCGTCCTGACCAGATACCTGCCCAAACCCGGCGCATGGATGGAATCCTTCAAGCAGGCCATGTCCTTCCTGATGTTCGGCACCGCCGCCTACTTCCTCTGGATTTACATGGCCTTCTTTGATGCTGAAAACCATCCTCAGGACATCCTGTTCCTCTTCTTCGGGCTGGTGCTGTTTTCCATGGCCTTTTGGGTATACGGCAGATGGTGCCCCATGTACCGCAGCAGAAAGTCCCGCATCACGGGAGGCATCTTCTCCGTAATCTTCCTGCTGGCCGGCTTGTACTACATGCTTCCGCCGGAAGGAGCAGCCTGGTTCGGCCGCGGTTCCGCTCCCGGGGCGGCGGAGTCCTCCGCTGCCGCAGCGCCCTCCCTCCAGGAGGAAGGGCACATCTGGATACCCTGGAGCCCGCACGCCATGCAGGCCGCCCTGGACGGAGGGAAACCCGTTTATGTGGACTTTACGGCCCGCTGGTGCTCCACCTGCCAGGTCAACAAGGCCTCCTATACGGATGAAGTGCTGGCCGCTTTCAAAAAATGGCATCGTCATGATGAAGGCGGACACGACCCGCACGAACCCCGCCATTGACCGGGAACTTAAAAACCTGGGGCGCACGGCCGTTCCCGTCAATGCCCTGTATCTTCCCGGCAGAAAACCCGTCGTCACCAGGGAACTCCTGTCCCCGGCCTACCTGCTGGAATTCCTGGAAAAGGAAATGGAACGCTAGGACGTCTTGTCATGCGGGCGGCAATCCGCCGCCCTCCCCCCAGGCCATGCCGGGCAGCAGGAAACGGAGAGAACTTACCCTTCCCCGTTCAACAGCGGCAGCAACGCGTCCGCCCATGCCTGATAACCCTTCTCCGTTAAATGGACATGATCCCTGAACATGCCCTCCCTGAACGTCCCGTCCGACTTCAGCAGACTGCCGTTAATGGATAAAATGGTGGTCCTCGGAAGCTCCAGCCTGCGCAGCAAACGGTTAATCTCCTCCTGCCTCCTGCGCAACGGGCTGCCGGGATCGGTGCCGTAGGGAGTCACCTCCATCAGGATCAAACGGGTCTCCGGAAACTTCTTCAACAGGCGTACGGCTATCTCCCGGATGCCCTTCACCGTCTGCGCTGCGGCTTGCCTCCCCCTTCCAGCGGCCGATATTATTCGTCCCGGCCAGTAAAACGCAATAGCGGGGGGGGAAGTCTTGACCGCCAGTTTCGTATCCTCCATACGCCACAGCATGCTGTCCGTCCTGTCCCCGCTCACTCCGAAGTTGACCGCCTTCATCGGCAGAAACAGCCTCTTCCACAGCGCGGCACCTTCCCGTTCCCAGCATTCCGTAATGGAATCCCCCACGAACAGAATGCCGCATTCCTTCCCCAGCAAATTTTCCCGAACCGCCCTGTAACGGGCCGGAACCCACGGCTGGGTATTCAGTTTGGGAACATCGGGCGGATCCGGAGCCTCATCAGCAGGAGACGCATACACGGCAGAAGAAGCAAAGGAGAGCAATAAAAAAACGGCAGAGAAAACAGAAGCATTCATCTTTTTTCCGAATACGCGGCCGGAAAAGCATTCTTTCCCCCTGCCGGGAAAATCATGTTCTCACCGCCTTGCCCAATACCTCCAGAGGCTGGCCGGACAAATTCAATTCCTTTACCAGAAAACGGACAATCAGCAGGCTTGCCAGCGCATCATACAAAAGCGTCATTTCATCTCCAGATGGGACAGGATGGCCTTGGCGCGGTCCACAATGACGGCAGGCATGCCGGCCAGTCGGGCCACCTGAATGCCGTAGGACTTGTCCGCCGCTCCCGGCACAATCTTGCGCAGAAACACGATTTCCTCCTTCAACTCCCGCACGGCCACATTGTAATTCTGCACGCCCTGCCTGGAATTGGCCCAAATCCGTCAGCTCATGATAATGCGTAGCGAACAGGGTGCGGGACTTCAGCTCGTCATGCAGGTATTCCGCCACGGCCCAGGCGATGGAAAGACCGTCAAAGGTGGCCGTGCCCCGCCCGATTTCATCCAGAATAATCAAGGAGCGCTCCGTAGCGTTATTCAGAATCAGGGAAGTTTCGCTCATCTCCACCATAAAGGTGGACTGGCCGCGCGCCAGGTCGTCGCTGGCTCCCACGCGGCAGAAAATGCGGTCCACCAAACCGATGTGGGCGGCTTCCGCCGGCACATACGCTCCAATCTGGGCCATCAGCGTAATCAGGGCCACCTGGCGGATATAGGTGCTCTTGCCCGCCATATTGGGCCCGGTCAGCAGAATAAGGCGGTTTTCCTCCGGTTCCAGAAAGGCGTCATTGGGAACGAACACATCGCCGGAAACATTCTGCTCAATAACGGGATGACGGCCATTGACAATGCGCAGGGTCATGGAATTGTCCAGAACGGGGCGGCAGTACCGGTACTGCTGCGCGCCCTCAGCCAGCCCCAGCAGCACATCCAGATCCGCCATGGCGTCCGCCGTCATCTGGATATCGTCAATGTGGCGGCCCACTTCTTCACGCAACAGGAGGAACTGCTCATACTCCACCTGGCGGGAACGCTCGTCCGCCCCCAGGATGGTATTCTCCATCTGCTTGAGCTCCGGGGTAATAAAGCGCTCCGCGTTCACCAGCGTTCGCTTGCGCTGGTAATCCGGGGCACTTTATCGTAATGGCTCTTCGTTACTTCAATGTAATAACCGAAGACGTTATTAAAGCGAATTTTCAGGGAATCAATTCCCGTGCGCTTGCGCTCCTTCTCCTGCAGCCGTGCCAGCCACTCCTTCCCGTCGCGGGAAGCCAGCCGCAATTCATCCAGACCGGCGTGATACCCTTCCTGATGATGCCGCCCTCCTTGATGGTCACGGGCGGTTCCTCCACCAGGGCGCGCTGGAGCAAATCCACCAGCTCATCAAAACAGCCCATGCGGGAACGGATGCTCTCCAGCATCTCCCCGCCGCCGGGCAGGGATTCCAAATCATCCCTGAGCGCGGGGATGCGCGACAGGGAGGAAGCCAGCGCCTGAAGGTCGCGGGCATTCCCGGCACCCTGGGAAATGCGCCCCGTCAGCCGCTCCATGTCCCGCACATTCTTCAGGCTCTCCCTCAGCTTGCTCATCAGGTAGGGCTCCTGCAGCAGAACGGCGATCACCTCCTGCCTCGTCCGTGGCGCGCACGGAAATGCGGCGCAGTGGTCCGTGGGGCGGCGGAGCTGGTAGCCCAGATAATGGAGCACCGCGCCGGACGCCCCCAGGGCGGCGGTCATCTCCCCGCAGCCGAAGCCGTCCAGGGAATGCACCCGGAAATGGCTCAGCAAATTGGGAATGGCCGTGGAAGGCAGAAAAGTATATCCGTCGTAATAAAGCGTGGGGTGGGTTCCGGGGAAGCAGTCCGTCTGCTCGTCGCTGACCAGGAGTTCGGAGGGATTGATGCGGGACAGCTCGTCCAGAAGCAAATCCATGTGTTCGAACTGGGCCACGGAAAATTCCCCCGTGGTATGGTCCACGCATGCCAGGCCGAAGCGCTTCTTGTCCCTGTACAACGCCACAATGTAATTATGGCGGGAGGAATCCAGCAAATTCATGTCCGCCAGGGTTCCGGCGGAAATCACGCGGGTCAGTTCCCGCTCCACCAGTTTGCCAGGCTGCGGAATGGTGGTCTGCTCCGCAATAGCCACCCGCTTACCTCCCTTCACCAGCCGTCCGTATACCCTTCCGCGCTGTGGTGGGGCACCCCGCACATCGGAATGCCGTGGCGCTTGGTCAGCGTCAGGCCCAAAATGGCGGAGGCCTCCTTGGCGTCCTCAAAAAACATTTCGTAAAAATCCCCCAGCCGGAAAAACAGCAGCACGTCTTCCGGCAAGCCCTTCTTCATGCGAAGGTACTGATCCATCATCGGGGTTGAGGCAGGTCCGGAACTACTCATAAATAACGGTGAAAGAGTAATCCGATTGCGGCTTCAAAGCAAGGTTGGAATCCGGTCAAGACAGGATGAGAATATCCTGCAAACACCTATTTCTTGAAACAGGATTAGTTCCTTCCCCAGCTACTCCGCCTTACTGCCCCTCTTCAGCAAATGCCTGCGAAGCGTCGCCCTCTGAATCCCCAGCAGTTCAGCGGCGCGGCTGATGCTGCCGCATTGCTGATAAACTCTCGCAATGCCAGGCCGCCACCTCATCCAGCCGGACAGGCATCACTCCGGGAATAACATCCCGCCAGTTTCCATGCCCCATGACGTCGGCATATTTCAAAAAATTGGACAACTCCCTCACGTTTCCCGGCCAGGAATAAGTCATTAACACTTCATCCGCGCCATCAGGCAAAGGGACGCCCTTTCTCCCCTCTCCACAAAGCATCCGCTATTTCCGCAACATCCTCCATCATCTCCCTGAGAGGAACGGTCGTAACCGTAAATTCCCTGAAGGCGAAACAGCAAATCTTCACGGAATGTCCCTTCCTTCGCCATTTTCCAGAGATTTTTTATTGGTGGCAGTAATCAAGCGCACATTTACCTCTACCTCGCTGGTTCCGCCCAGAGGCAGCAGGCGCTTCTCTTCAAGAATGCGCAGCAGAACACCTGGAGACTCCAAAGGCAAATCCCCGATTTCATCAAGAAACAGGGTACCGCTGCAGGCCAGCTCAAAAACCCCCTTCTTATCTCCGGAAGCTCCCGTAAAAGCACCCTTGCGATACCCCAGAAAAGTTGCCTCCAGCAACCCGGGATTGGACGAGGCGCAATTAAAAAGAAAGGAAAGTCTGATTCCAACGGGGCGAATTGAGATGCAGGTGCACAGCCACACTCTCCTTGCCCGTCCCGGATTCGCCAAGAATCATGACGCGTACGTCATCCACGGGAGCGGCCTTGATAATCATCTCTTTTAATCGTTGAACAGCTCTGCTCCTTCCCTTGATCTCCCGGTGCCCATACAACCGGAACAAATCCATATAACGGCGCATGGCGGCAGACTCGCCTCCGTTCTCCGGCTCAGCAAATCGTTTAAATACAGGGCCAGAACTTTCCTGCCATGATCATCGCCCGACCGCATTACCCGGTTGACAAATCCGGCTGTTTGGGCCAATTCCAACATCCGGCCATAATCCGGATCTTCCTGACGCCCGACTTTCGCCAGGTATTTCGCCAACTCCCCCTGTTTTCCCCAAGGGGCGCACAAGCGATACACCATCTCCGTAAAGTAAAGGTCGCAGTCGCCTATTCTTTCTTCCAGCAATCCGGACAAACAGGCCTTTTCCTGTTCCCCCATTTCCTGGTTGCTCAACCATACCACACGCACTCCCGACCTTCCCAGCGACTCGATTTTTTCCGCCAGCAATCGGCTGTTCCTGCCCAGGCCAATTCCTACCAGATAAATGACTCCGGGCCGCTTCTCCTGAAGCAGAACTCCCGCCAACACTCCCGCCAGCCCGTTCATGGAAGAAAACCTCAACTCCGTCCCCCTTCCTTCCTCCTTCTCTTTCAGCGCCACAATCGCGCCTCCAAGCAGGCAATCCGCATATCCGTATCCAACAATAATCAATGATTGTTCCCTGCTCATGACATCTTCTTCCTAAAACCGTTCCTGTCTGAATCCGCATCCCGGTGCATGCCGGCCGCTTTCTCAGACACCCGGAGCTTCCTGCAAACAACTTCATACGGACACCCCGGAAAGATAAAGCCCTTTTTCCTGTCCCTCTCCCCGTAAAAACGGCAATTCAGAGGATAGAGAACGCCGCGGCACAACAGCACGTTTCCATATCAAAAGCGGCTATCTTCATCTTTATTCCCATTTTCAGATCTTCAGCAAATAACGTGCCATATGAAAACGGTTCCGTTTCCGCACCAATAAAGGAACAAAAACAGGACACGCCGGTCAATATAAAACCACCGTCTGGTCAAAAATAATCCTTCCCTTTTAAGCCAGCCCCCTTCCCGGAATATAACGGCAGCCTTCTTTGGGCTGGCACACTTTTTTGCTAAAAAAGAAAACGATGCGCTTTCCCTGCCCAATAAAACGGCTCTCATCGCCTCGTTCCTTTCCATCCTCCGTTCCTGTCCAGCAAAGGATGGAGCCTGCGAGCGATTTCACAGGGATCAGCATCCAGCAAATGGCAAATCAACACCACCTCCGTAAAAGTAAGATAGCGTTCCCCGGCCTCATATTTGGAAACAAACGTCCTGGTATTGTCCAGCATCAGAGACAGCTGGAGCTGGGAATATCCCTTCTCAAGGCGCTTTTTTTCTCAAAAACGCTCTCAGAGATTCTTCCTGAACGCTGTTGCGATCTCTTTGCATGATAACATTCTAGCTGATTTTCATAAAATCCCCCAAATTAGGGGAATAATTCAACATGCCGCTCAAAACACGCCGATTGATGAAAAACAATAACTCGCAGCACCCCCTTCGGAAAAACTCCGGGAGGAGGAAACGCCTCCCGGAGGAACAAGCCTGGGAGTCCCTTTCCGAGCATCTGAAAAATTCCATCATTGCCTCGGCCAAGGCTTTATCCGCGGAACTGGACGCGGAAAACCACCCGGGAACGATTGCCATTGATGCAAACAAACGCCTTGTTCTTCTCCCCTTCCGGGAAACGCCGGAACCGGGGATAGAAGAACATTTTGATCAAGTCTGCACGCTGGATAAACCGGAAAAAACGGGAATCAAACGTAACCGGCGCTATATTGTCGATTGGCACAAGCTGTTTTTCCCCTGCAAAAAAGTCAGTCCGCTTCGTAAAAAAAATCTTTCGTGAACTTTTCACCGCCTCCGGGGAAGAACTATCCTCCCGGAACATCTTTCTCACGACAGGAAAAGGCGGGGAACATCAATTCATGGACTATGGAGAAATTGCCGTAGAGTTCTTTATCTTTGACCACAGCAGGGAAAACTCATCCATTCGGTATTTATCCGCCCTGGAACGGTGCGGAGTCAACTTGCACGGCAGATACCATCATGGCCTGACTCTCTTAGCCTTCGCCGCCATGTCCAAAAAAGGGGGAGCCGTCCGTTACATGCTCCGGGCCGGCGTCAGGGGGGGATATCCCCGGCGCCCCTTTTGATAAAGGGCGACGCGTTATCCATGTACAGGGCCTCATTCCTGCACATCCTGGCTGAGGGCGACTGCCCGGGCAGACTGGCCCGGGAATTCATGGGAATGCTGATGAGCAAACACCCGGATACCAACCTGGACGTTCAACATCCCGATACGGGAGCTTCTCCGCTGATGGAAGCCTGTCAATCCGGGAATTTAGTCATAGCCCGGGAACTTATCAGACATGGGGCCGACGTTAACCTTCCGGACAAAAATGGGCAAACTCCGTTAATGTGCTGTTGTTGGGGAACCGGCCACATTCCATGCCTCCCTGACCCAAGCGGGCGCGAATCCCTGGCAGCGTGACAAACTGGGCCGCTCCGCCATTGTTCATGAACTGGTTGACGCTCCACATCCTTACTCGGGACTCTTCGCCATGTTATCCCGCTATCCCGTTATCCCGGAGGAGCAGCAACTCATCACCTTGTTCGCCGCCATGCACGCCGGATGGGATTGTCTGGGCATCCTCGCCGCAGCGGGCCTGCGCCTGGATATGCAGGCGCGCTATCATGGAAGAACGCTGCTTCACGAACTGGCGAGATGCTCCTCCCCCTGGATCTTGATTTCCCTTGATAGCGAACAATTCCTGATGAACTTCTTTTTCAACCGGAGGGCATGGACGAAAGGGGAAATACCCTTTTTTCTGGAAGCCTGCCGCTATGGAAACTTTTATGCCGCGGAAAGGCTTCTCAGGCTGGGAGCGGATCCGCTTGCCTGCAACCGGGCTGGCCTCAATGCCTGGGATGTGCTGGCGGAAGCGTTGGCCGGGATCAAACAACAAAAAAGAAAAAAGCTGTGCTCCTCTCGTTTTTCGGATCTTCCGCAGGAATATGGGCTGCGGGAACCGGAAGAAGTCCCCCAGGATGATGACGGCTTGTATGCACTGGCCCGGCTCCTTCACGCACACTCCATCCCGGCGCGCCACCCGGAAAAGACCATCGCCCATATCCTGGCGGCCGCGGAAAGACATACGCTGGAAAACTTCCCCTTCCGCACCCTCACCTATCTATGGTTGGAGGCGGGCTTCCCCATGGAAAAACCGGAATTGCAGCAGGACTTCAGTTCTTTAATTCTCCGGCAGCACGTTATGTATGCAACTCTTAGAAAATATTCACTTCTCAAGGACGAGGCCGGCCTCCGGGAACGCGGCGAGCGAATGGCCTCCATCCTCTCCTCCTATCGCCATGCGGGAGGCAAACTCCTGTTCCCGGAAACAATGGAAAGGAAAATGCATCTTTGGAAAGAAATAAGCATGACGGTGAAGCCCCCGCTGGAGGTAAGGACCTATCCGCAACATAATATCAAAAATTAAAAAAAGTAAAACACAATTAAATTCCAACAAAATCCCCTGTTTCGGGAGAACGCAGACTTGACTTTCATTGGAGAAAATTTATCATAAAAAAACTAAAACCATTAGATCAAAACAATGTGTTCAGAAAAAAATGTATGGAAAGTTGGTTCTAACTGGGGAAACAACGGAGAATCCATTCTTCATTTGTTCTTAAATTACGGTTGCGTCTTTTTTGGAGGAGCATCAGACAATGCGAAAAAAGGAGATTGGCGTAAAGTAAAAAAGGGGGATCTTCTGATCATTACAGAAGGAGAGACCTCAATAGCCATAGGAGAATGTCTGAGTTCGTTTTCCTCTTACGAAGAAAGCAAAATTCATTTTTGTTCGAATGATCGGAAATATATTAATGAGAACGATGTAGTTATCTGCAAAGCCAACCTCTTTTTGTTGCCCGAAAAGAATCGATTTCTGGCTAAATATGGAAATGATACACAAGAACATTTTTGTAGACACGCTAACGCTGCACCAGTGATCGAATCCTGGATGGAATTAAAAAATGAAAGCTCCAAAAACAGCTTTAAGCTGGATTGTAAAACAGAAGACCTTTCCAAATTATTTTCCGGAGAAGTCCGCTATCATGTCCCCATTTACCAACGCCCCTATTCATGGGGGGAAATGGCGAATTAAGATCCCTGATAGAAAATCTATCCGATGCCTTTAAGAAACAGGAACCCGTATTCATGGGTACGATCCAGTTTTCGGCGCCTGTTCTTTTAGTATCCCGATGGCAAGAAACGTTCTTATGACATCATCGACGGACAACAACGTCTGACCACGTTTCTTATTCTCCAATGTGTTCTGGACGTTTTGACAGGAAACGATTTCAATAAAAATTCAAAACTATCCTATATACTCATGTTAACAGAGGTTCCGCTCAAGAGGATCTGGATGAATTCTTTTCTGATTTAAAAAGTGTAAAAGATGTAGAAAGATTGGGTGAAAAAACTCACAATAAATATTCACAAAACGCAAAAGAACTCTACCGCCTTATTGAGGAATTCTTCTCAAACAAAGACGAATATGATTCCATTCCCAAAGATACATTAAATAAATTATCAAATTTCATCACGAAAATATTCAATTCATCGTCATCGAAACACACGCGAATCTTTCAAAAACGTTAAAAATTTTTGATACAATCAACACAACAGGGCTTGATCTTGGAACTTCTGACTTGTTCAAAAATCCGTTTTTACGATTACCGGACACATATCTGCGGAGATGATGATGATATTTTCAATAGAATCTCAGAAATTTATCAATCCATAGACAATCGAAAAAGGGATCATCCGGAGAAGCCTTCATTTAGTATGGATGATCTTTTATCGACTTATCAGCGTGTACTCATCGCAAAAAACGGCCTTGATAGTGAAGCATATCGTATGGGACATCAGATTTTCTTTGAACGACTCTTTGGTACGACCCTTCAGACAAATCCATATAAAGAATTTAACAAGTATAAATTTTTCCCTGAACAAAAATTTTGCTAATTTCATGTAATTTAATTGAGGAAAATGAAACGTATAAAATACTTAATCATTTTATCTGGAAAACTCGCTATGGAAAGTTTGTTCATGATTATGCTATTATCGCTCTTTTCTTTGAACGAATAACTCCTCAACAACTACAAAATTTCACAGAAACACTATTCAAAATGCTCATACCGCCAAGTCTGTTCTGGGCAAAACAAGTTAACATGGTTATTAAAGATTTGTACGATATATTATTGCGAATCTCTTCTCCTTCCGGAGCTGATATATTTTTCGTTCTGAACGAATATACAAAAAAAAAATACCGAGATTTATTCGAAAAGGCCTGCGATCAAGAAATCGCTGGCTACAATACGTGGAAGCGTTTAGTTTGCCTCCTGTGTGAATATCTCCAGAATCCGGAAATCTCCTCTGCACAACTTTTCAATCAAGGAACAGATATCGAACATATTCAATGTTTTACAGATCAAGAAGACCCAGAAAAAATTAAAAATGAATGGAAAGAAGAGCTAAACAGGCTCGGCAATCTGGTTCTGCTGGAATCCAATCTGAATAGGTCCATCAATAACAAGCATAATAAAAAAAAGAGGAATGCTATAGACAAAGTGTCTACAAAACTGTACAGGCACTAGCGCATTGCGTTTCCTCCTGGAATAAAGAAGCTGCTGAAAACAGGAGAAGAGAACTCACCGACAAAATGGCAGCCTATATATTCTCCACAGGAACAGGACATTAATAATTCTTTCTGAAAAGCAATTCATTAAGAGTCACAGTGCCTCTGCCCGCTCCGATCAATAATTTGCCGGGGCGGGCATTTTTATCCATTTCGGAAACATATCTTTTGCCTTTCAGCGTCCGGGCTCCCTTCATTTCCAATACTTCCGCGCTTTCCGGAAAAGCTGGCACGGGATTTGCCCATAGAAGAATATCGTTCAAAATAACAGAGCCCAATATGCCGGCATCTGACCACAGGAACAACCGGACGCAAAATAACCGTAAACAAACATGGAATCAGACTTCATCTGGGCTGGCCCAGAACGGAACTGGGCATCGGGCATTTCATCTCCTATGACGCCATCCAGAAATTGATCACGTCACTCAAAAACAAATAAACAACACCATCACCACCGCAACTATGGCAAACAAACAAGAAACAGACTGGATAGCCAGAATTATCAGCGCCATTATTTTTTGCTATTGCAGTTTACCTCATTTTCCGGCCTATTTGTTATCTGTTCAAATCCTGGAAAATCCAAAAAGGAAATAAAACAATCATCCAAAACCTTCACCATAACCTGGGAGACTTCTGGTTAACCGAACAGGAAAAACAACAATTCCTTTTTTCACACGGCCCAATGCGATCTGGCCGATAAAAAAAAGATTAAAGAATTTTCCAGCTATTCTCTGCTTGTCCGTAAGGACGGTCAATACGACGAACGAAATCGAGACGGCAAAGAAGCCAACTACTACGCCGAACAAAAGGATAAATCTGAAAAGATAATCAAACAGCTTTCCCGCTCCCCTCTGAAAAAATGGAATCAATTCAATGATTCCCTGAAGGAGGAATACAGTTTGTGTACGGCCAATCTCCTCCTGTGGGCTTATATTCCGTTCCTCCTCGTCATCCGGCAATCAGATGATGGAGCAGGAATCTTTATTCTATCCATGATCTTTCTGGGATTGCTGCAGCTGATCGTTTACAAGCTCACCCTCTCGCTCGTCAAAAATCCGGCCTTTCCATTTACTCCAAAACCCGGACAAGTCACTCTGGATAACCTGAACGAACATACCCGCGGGGAAAAAAACAATCCTGCTCCATTTCCGGTTCAACCTCCCGCCGAGCATCTCGAATTGCGCGGAGGGTACATCTTCGGCAGTCTGGCCCTCATCATCTCTCTGCCCCTCGTCTTCATGTTCAGCCATCAATCCCCCGGCTCCCCTCAACAGATAAGTGCCCTGCAAAACAAACAAACCAATTTAGAGAAAGGAATACGGAACGACTTTCAAAAACTGGAAAAAATGCAAAAAACAATCATCCGGAAAAAAGAATATCTTCTGACTTCTCCCTCCCTGCAGCCTGCGTCAAACACGAATATTTCCGCTTTTTAACATGCCGAAAATGAAAACAGCCAAACATATCAAATGGATCTTCTGGGGCCTGTTTTTCCTGTCCCTGGGGATTGCCTTAACCACAACCAAACAACACGCCCCCAGGCGGCAGCATACTCTCTCCGGGAAATATGAGAAGCTGGTAAAAGAACGCAGCCATATCCGATATTTCATAATGATGTCGGATGCCATCAATTCCGAATTGGACAACCTGATCACAAGAGGGAAAAGATGCACCGGGCGCCATCTTGACGAATATATTCAAAAAAACTGCATCACTCCCATTTCCTGGAAAAATCCCTCTTCCCCGCAATTCCACAGCCTTGATGATTTTCTAAAAAGCGCCGACGAGCTGCTTCAATCAGACTAGTTCTCTTACATCCGAAACTCCTGCCTGCGGATTCCAGTGGAAACCACATTTTAATCACTTCCAGCATCTTTTTCGCCATTGCTTACTAAAATCATTGATGACGCCGTCTTTATTCGTCAACAACGGTATTGAAACGGCATCCATCAAGGATTGGCTGTTCCGTAATGATTGAAAAGGAAGGCTCAAAGCGATTGATCCCGTCAACGCCAAAAGAAATAATCCAAGAATTTATTATATCAACAATACCTCAAAAGCAATATGAAAAAAATAATCATCTCACTCATTGCATTTACTGCATCTCTTCTTAATTTAGGATATTCCCAATTCGCAGTTCATTCCATAATAGATTCTTCAGGAGCTTATTCATTCAACTATTACGAAAATAAAAGTTGGTCAGTATTTCCACATAATTTACTTATTGATCCTAAAAATAATAAAAATTGCACAATAGTATCTAAATTATGGGGAATGGGCGATGAATACAAAACTATCAAAATCACTTCAGAGTCAATAAAAGTAATAATAATGATAACAAAAGCTAAAACCGATACTAGACTGACTCATAAATATCAAGCAACCATCAGGATTCCTAAAATTAATTTTACTCTTCCTGGAGTATATATTCATGCGGTTGAATATAAGAATGCAAATAAAAAATTAGGAGAATCGTATGCTATTGGAGTCACAGAAAAATATGGATCTGATGATCTTAATATGATTTTTTTCTAAATATCCTATTGAAATTATTTGAATGTTCATTCCACATTAAACCATCTGGAGAGGGAATTTCCATTTGGACGTCATCCAATAATTATGCGGGGAATTTTCTGATAAAAAATATTGGCTTTCCGCATCCGGCAAAAAATTCCCCTCCGCCTTATTCATTAGAAAACGCTAACTGAAATGAAACCATACATTACCATTCTATTCATTGCGATCGCATCTCTACTGATGCTGCAAGCAACGGACGCTTCCCAGGAATCCTTCGACTGGAAAGCGGCATTAAAAGAAGTTGATCCTTCCGATTTTGACAACTATCAGCAGTATTACGTGGATTTGATAGCCAATCCATATACTTACGAGGTGACCTGCAAATCAGGTGAACGCGTCATCAAGCATTCCTGTGCGGCGTTCGGATATGACTTTGAAAATAAAAATGAAGTCATTCTTATCAAATCTATTGAAATGGGGAAATACGGGAAATTCCATTCTATTGATTCAACAACAATTCCGCTGAAGAGCATTATTTCGATAACCAGGGCGAAACGCCTTCCCGATAAAGACCGGGAGCTCGGATTAAATGACGATTACAAAAATTATGACGATCCCAATACATATTATCAGGAGGTGCTCGACTCCATCAATGAAAGCGAGCTCTACCGGATAAAAGCCCAAATTGTCAACAAGGAGGGAATTAAAGTAACGAGAGTGTTTTATGCTTTTGCCTATTGCAAATCCTATGCGAATCCGGATAAGGCAGCCATTTTCCTGGATATCAGCGATGACTCCGTCGACCAAAAAGTGGCTGACAGAATAGGGATTCACATGGTCATTCCAATTGAAGATATTATTGAAATTCAATGTCAAATCGTAGGCAATCCTTAAATGAACAGATAATTTTCCCAACCAAACCATCTGGCAGCCCCGTTCTTCAATGAAGAAAACGGAAAATAAACAGCGCCCCATCCTTCTACCCCGTATCACCAGCCTCTCGTGTTTCCCCGCAAAGAAACACGGCTTTCCATCTACTCTGATAGAAAACATCCTCAAAAAGAGGTACAAACATAAAAATACATACTGATTACAACTATGAGTGACTATTATTGCGAATACTGCGGACGCCGCTATTCCAGCGTCCGGGAACTGACCGGCAACAAATGCCCCCGCCATCCGGAAGGAACAAATAAAGGATTCCATTCCCTTTACGAAGGTTCTGAAAAATCCAGCTATGCCTGCAAGTACTGCGGCAGAACCTATAAATCCATTCACGATATGTCCCAAAATCCCTGCTCCCGGAATCCCCAGCAGGGGCGGCTACCATCTCCCGGCCCTTTAACTCTTGAATCATCTCCCGTCGATGAGAGCAAACCAACCCTGCCAGCTGCCCATCCACCGGGCCGGTTCTCTTTTGAGAAGCTCTCGTATAGACTGGCACCGCCATAAAACAGCCCCTATTCAGGACATACTGAAATCTCCGGATTTTCTGGCGGCAGATAAGAAGCTCCCCTGGCTCTGGGGATAGATGACAACGGGCATCCTGTCATCGGCGATCTGGCCGTCATGCCGCACCTGCTGGTAGCCGGAGCCATCGGAAACGGCAAGTCCATGTGCATGAACAGCATCATATCTTCCATGCTCATGAAGTTTCGCCCTGATGAACTGAAGCTCATCCTGATAGATCCGAAAATGATGAACATGCCGCTTTACTCCAGACTGCCCCATTTGATGGCGCCCGTGGTAGATCCCGGGAAAGTTCCGCGCGTCCTGCGCTGGTGCGTAAATGAGATGAAGCGCCGCTACTACTGCTTCGCCAAAACAGGCGTACGCAACTTTGATGCCTTCAACAAACGTCCGCCGGACGTACCTGCGAGAAAGGAGGAAGAACAGGAAAACAGAGCCATCCCTGAACGCTTCCCCTACCTCGTCATCATCATTGACGAACTCGCGAATTTGATGCAACCGGCGAGCCAGGATATGGAAACGGACATCGGCATCCTGACCCGGGGAGCGCGTGCCGCCGGCATCCACCTCATTACAGCGACACAGACGCCCAAAAAGCAGGTGGTAACGAGGACGATCAAGGCCAATATTCCGACGCGCATCGCCTTCCAGGTGGCAAGCGGTACGGATAGCCGCGTGATTCTGGACAGGCAAGGAGCGGATAAACTGGTGGGCAAGGGAGACCTTCTGTATTTGCCGCCGGGTTCCGCCCAGGTAAAGCGAGTGCAGGGTGCTTTTATCTCTGACGTCGCAGTGAAAGCCCTGGTGGCCCACTGCGCTTCCCAGGCCAGGCAGGAATTCGATGAAGGCCTTCAGAAATCCCTGGATAACCCTTCCCCGGAAACCTCGGACACACCCGCCTGATGGCGCAGCTCTTCCCCCGCCCCGGTATTCCTTCGCAGACAATACTACAGGGCCGCGTCCGGGAAAATTCCGGCGCGGCCCCAAATTTCAGGCATGGAAAGACAGGTTAATACTCCACCACGGGGGCATCCTTCCACAGGGTGTCCATACCGTAGAATTCGCGCGTTTCCTGCCCCATGATGTGAACCATCACGTCAATGTAGTCCACTACGGACCACAATGCCACAGGCGTATCTTCCACATAGGTGGGGAGGGCTCCCGCCTTTTCCCGGACGGCTTCTTCCAGCTCCCGGATGACGGCGCGCAGATGGGGAACGGACAACCCCGTGCACACTACCATGAAATCCGTCAGGGAAGACATGCCCCGCAAGTCGTACACCCGCACATTTTCAGCCTTGGCGTCATCCGCGGCGCGGGCGCACATCCTGGCCAGTTCCATCGCATCATTGGCTACCATATTCGATTCGTTTCTATTGAATTATTTCTTTTCTCCTCCGTCCATGCCGGATTCATCAGCAGGAGTGCAGGAGGCAGGATCACGCTCCGCCTGTTCCTGCTTCTCTTCCTCCTTCCGTTCTTCAGCGCCGTCCGCGCAGGTCTCTTCAGTTTCTTTCTTCTCGGTATGACCGGAATCATCCTTCCCAGGCTGTTCCTCCACTTCGGAAGGCATGGGGGGCGGAGTCACCCTGGCGGGAGGATTTTTCATTTCCCCGTATTCCAGAATATCCATGACCTGGGAACCTTCCAGCGTTTCAAACTCCATCAGGGCTTCCGTCAGGATGTCCAGCTTGTCCCGGTTTTCCGTCAGGATGGCCATGGCGCGTTCATAAGCGCTGTCCACCAGGAAACGGACTTCCGAGTCAATCAGTTCCGCCGTGGATTCGGAATAATTGCGGGAACGCGTTCCCAGGTCGCGGGCAATATAAACTTCTCCCTGGTGTTCTCCGTACTCAATCAGCCCCAGTTTTTCGCTCATGCCGAATTCGCACACCATGCGCCGGGCCAGGTTGGTGGCGCTCTTGATGTCTCCGGTAGCGCCGCTGGTCACATCGCCAAAAACGATTTGTTCGGCGCAGCGCCCGCCCATCGCCACGGCGAGCTGGTCCAGCATTTCGGACCGGAGCTGGTGCATCTTGTCGTCGGAAGGAAGCCACATGGTCATGCCGAGGGCCCCGCCGCGGGGAACAATGGTCACCCGGTGCAGCGGCTCGCTGTGCGGCGTTTTCAACAGGCAGATGGCATGCCCCGCCTCATGCACGGCGGTAATGCGGCGCCCCGTTCGTTAATCGCCAGGCTGCGGCGTTCACGCCCCCAGCTGACCTTGTCGCGGGCTTCTTCCAATTCGGCCTCCGTAATCTCCTTCAGCCCCTTGCGGGCGGCCAGCAGGGCGGCTTCATTGACCAGGTTGGCCAGCTGGGCACCGGAAAAGCCGGACGTGCCGCGGGCAATCCGCTCAAAGCTGACTCCGGGCGCCATCTTCACTTTTCTGGCATGCACCTGCAGGATCTGTTCGCGCCCCCGGACGTCCGGCAGGTTCACCACCACCTGCCGGTCGAAGCGGCCGGGGCGCAGCAGAGCCGGATCCAGAATGTCCGCACGGTTGGTGGCGGCAATGACGATTACATTGGAGTTGTTTTCAAAACCGTCCATCTCCACCAGCAGGGCGTTCAGCGTTTGTTCCCGCTCGTCATTGCCGCCGCCCATGCCGTAACCGCGCTGGCGGCCCACGGCGTCAATTTCATCAATGAAAATCAGGCTGGGAGCCGTCCTTTTGGCCTGTTCAAACATATCGCGGACGCGGCTCGCGCCCACCCCCACGAACATTTCCACAAAGTCCGAGCCGCTGATGGAATAGAAGGAAGCGTTGGACTCCCCGGCAATGGCACGCGCCAACAGAGTTTTGCCCGTACCGGGCGCCCCGACCATCAGCACGCCGCGGGGAATGGTAGCGCCCAGGTCGCGGGATTTTTTCCGGATTGCGCAGGAACTCCACCAGTTCCCACACTTCTTCCTTGGCTTCGCTGATGCCGGCCTCATCCTTGAACGTCACCTTGTTTTTGTCCGGGGAAATGAGGCGCGCCCGGCTTTTGCCGAAGCTCATGGCCCCCTGGCCCCGCCGCTCTGCGCGCGGAACATGAAAAACAGAATCACCAGAATGAGCACGATGGGCAGCAGATTCAGCAGGATGCCGCCCCAGGAACCGGATTCACGCTTGAACTTCGTATCCGGCCCCAGCAGCTGCTTGACGCGGTCTCCCTGGAACTCCAGGGTAAAGGCACTTCCACGCGTTCAAAACGCTGTTTGTCCACGGAGGCGTCTCCCGTAGCCGCGGGCCAGATGCGGGTGACAATCTGTCCGACCAGCACATTCTGGTTGCCGTCTTCCGCCAGGATGATGCCGTCCTTTCCTCCGGCAATGCGGCCTTCCAGGGCCAGGCGGTTGAATTCAGGCACGGAAAGCTTCTGAGCTCCCTCAGGAATGAGGGAAACATTCTTTCCCTCTTCCGTCCGGTACGGGCTCTCCACCACCCTGTAGCCGGAAAGTTCATTCAGCAAAGGCTTGTCGCGGTCCGGAAGGGACATGGAATAAGTCAGCGCAAAGGGGGTCATTTCCACCTTCGGCTGAATTTCCTTCCTGTACACCAGCGCGTGAATAACGCCTTCGGAACCGTTCTCGCTTAGCACCACTTCCACGGGGGCCTTGGGATCGTTCAGCACCACGCGCCCCGCCTTATACTGGGCTTCAAAGGATTCCAGATTTTCCTTGCGGGGGCCCAGCCCGAAAGATTCAGGGGTGAAAAAGCCAAACGCAAGGACGCCTACAATGAGAAGTACCATGACCCACACGCCCCAGTTGGGGGATTCGGGCCTGCCGGAGCCGGGAAATTTGGGAGGACGGGGAGGACTGGGTGGCATTCTGTCAGACATAATGTGGTTAGCACACAGAAGTTAATGAATAGGGCGGCATGATACGCGAGTCCTTGTAAAATAAAACTTTTTTCCGAGACATGCCAGACAGCCGCCGCAGGACGGGCCCGCACCGTTCCGGGCCGGGGCTCTTCCCGGCAATAAGGCCTTAACCGGCGCAGGCCTCATTCCCGCTTTCTTTTTCTGCGCCGCCCCTCATGGTTCGCGCTTTCTCCGTTCATGCGCTGCCGGAGACGCCGCTTCCACTGGGGCATCCTTTCTTCCGCCGGAGCCGCACGGGAACCGGCATTTTCCCGGCTCTTTTCCTGCCAGGCCCCCTCCTCCTGCGCGTTCAGCCGCTCCCGCCGCCTCTGCTCCTGGATTTCCGCCAATTTTCTGGCGCGGCGGATTTCCACCCGCTTGCTCACCTCCCCGTGGGCGGAGGTCACGCGCCAGGGGCCGATGCGGCGGGGATAGGTAATGGGCGCGCAAACCAGTTCCGCATCCAGAAAACGCATGGACCCCACCAGCAGGTTCTTGACATTCGCCAGCAGGCCGCCGTCCGTCCAGACGCCGCCCATGCCCATTTCCAGCAAAAAGGCCAGATGAAGCGTTTCCGCCCCCGAGGCCTGAATGGAAAAATCCCTCAGGGAAATGCCCTCCGCCGGCTCCTCGTCCGGAGCGGCCACGGAAGCGGCCCGGAGGAGGAACATCGTATCCCGGACCTTGCGGCTCAGGGCACAGACCAGTTCCCCCCACTTTGGGCCGGGCGTCAAAACGGTAATCCTTCACTTCCACCAGCCACAGATCCCGGCGTTCCGGATGATACAGCAGAAAATCCATTTCCTTGCATCCCCCGCAGAAATTCTGCGCCTGCCGGGCATAATAATCCGAACATTCAATGCGGCACACCACGTAGCCTTCATCGATCCAGAAACGGTGGACGCCCTCCACGTAATAAGCTTTTGACGGCTTATGACTCATAACTCAGCTTCAAATACCTGTCCGCCTGTTCGATTTCCGCTTCAAGAGACTCGATAGGCCCCACGTCCTCCAGGGATTCCCCCAGGACACCCTTACCCCGGAACGTTCCCCCCGCGGCACGCTCATCCCGAAAAACTTTCTCTGCACCATGGCATTGCGGGGTTCGGAAAGCTGAATCATCAGTTCCCGCAGCAGGAACAGGCTGTGGGAGGACAACATAACCTGCACCCCCGTCTTGGCAAGCCCCGTCAGGGTTTTCACCAGCACGGGCAGGTGGGAGGCGTTCAGATTCATTTCCGGTTCATCCCAAAACAGGACGGAACCTTTTTTCACGGAACCGTTCCGGATCAGGTAGCTCAGCGTTCCCAGCCTTTTGAATCCTTCCGCCACCAGGCTCATTTCTATCGGCTGCTGTCCGGGACGCTGCAAAAAGAACCGCCCGTCACGCTTCACCACCTTCCCCCCGATGATTTTTTCCAGCCTGGCAACCACGCGCCCGGCATCCGTACTGATGGGCTCCGCTTCCGCCTCCATGTCCAGATAACGGCAGAGGTCCCAGCTGCCGCCGTCCAGAAATTCGGGGAATCTGCTTCCCACCTGCACAAAACTCGGATAAATGGTCAGAACCTCCCGCGCCGCCAGGAACACCACCGGCACGTTCAGAAAACGCCGGGGCATTTCCCGGATGCTCAGCCCCTCCTCTTCATGCCCCGCCTGGAAATCAAACACCAGGTTCCCCATGCCCTCCGGCACGCCGTCCCCCTCCATGGAGGCCTCCACGCGCGCATGGGCGTTTCCCCGGTTCCGGGCCGTCAGCCCGGCCAGCCCGCGGGACGCAAACACCCGCATCAGGTCTTTTCTGAGCCGCTGTTCCTCCGCCCATTTCTCCGGCAGGGATTTTCTCCCCCCGTCAGCGCTCCACTTGGCCACGGTATAGCATAATTTCAGCAAATGGCTTTTGCCGGAATCATTGCCTCCCACCACCACATTGATTCCCGGAACAAACTCAAAATGCTCTCTCCCGGGAAACACCGTCACGCCGCTCACCAGTAGGTCATGTATCATACCGTTCCCAATGTAGCACAGAAGCGCAGGCCGTAAATGACAAAAGCCGCCAGCTTCCGGCCACCGGGGAGCCTGCCGGAAAACACCGGAAACAACGGGGAAAACGCCTGCGGCCGCAACGCCGCCCCCCATCCCCCGCAGGTTCCGGACATACCCGGAAGGCGGCGCATTTTAGGCTTCCCATTGCCGGGAGCCTTATTAAAGTAATCCGTATGAGCGCACAATGGACCACCGCCAGGGAATACACGGACATCAAGTATGAAACAACGGACAACGGCAGCATCGCAAAAATCACGATCAACCGCCCCCACGTCCGCAATGCGTTCCGTCCCCTGACCGTGCATGAAATGCTCAACGCCCTGAACGCCGCCCATGAAGACCCCAGGGTGGGCGTGGTCATCCTGACCGGAGAAGGCCCGGACGCTTTCTGCTCCGGAGGCGACCAGAAAGTGCGCGGAAATGCCGGCTACATCGGTGAAGACGGCGTGCCGCGCCTGAACATTCTGGACGTGCAGCGCACCATCCGCACCATGCCCAAGCCCGTCGTCGCCATGGTGGCCGGATACGCCATCGGCGGAGGTCACGTCCTCCACGTCGTCTGCGACCTCACCATTGCCGCGGACAACGCCAAATTCGGACAGACAGGGCCCAAAGTGGGCTCTTTTGACGGAGGCCTCGGCTCCTCCTACCTGGCGCGCATCGTGGGCCAGAAAAAAAAGCGGGAAATCTGGTACCTGTGCAGGCAGTACGATGCCCGGCAGGCGCTGGACATGGGCCTGGTCAACACCGTGGTTCCCCTGGAGGACCTGGAGGAGGAAACGCTCTCCTGGTGCCGCCAGATGCTCCGCCACAGCCCTCTGGCCCTGCGCTGCCTGAAGGCATCCCTGAACGCCGACTGCGACGGGCAGATGGGCCTGCTGGACCTGGCCGGCAACGCCACCCTGCTCTATTATATGAGCGAGGAAGCGAAGGAAGGCAAAAACGCCTTCGTTGAAAAACGCGCTCCGGATTTTTCCAAATTCCCCCAGACTTCCGTAACCTCCCCCCCTCCGCACCATGGCACCCAGCTCCGACAATGAAGGCGCCCCCGGAACGGCACCGCCGGCAGGGAATCCCTGCGCGACCTGCCGGAACATGAAAACATCGTGGAGCATTTCTACGATCCGGAAGATCAGGGCTCCCGGGAAAAACCCGTCCGTGAAAAAACGCCTTTCTCCCTGATAGGCAATCTCATCTTCCTGCTGACCATAGCCATTCTGGCCGCTATTGCCTGGCTGGTTTACTCCTCCTGGTGCCCGCAGAAAACGGACGACCTGCCCGGCTTCCGCCAAAGGGAAAACGCCCCGGATATCCCCAGAATCCTGAAACAGGCCATCAACAGGGACGCCTCCGTCTCGTTCTCGGAAGAAGACATCAACCGCTACCTGGCTTCCTCCATCCATCCCCAGCAGCACGGCGCCCTGGCCATCTTCGCCACCAACCCGGCGGCCGGCATCCGTCTGCACGGCGGCAAGGAACGGCCGGACGGAACCATCGGGGAAGGATACATGGAAATCATCATCGAACGCTATACGGGCATCGACTCCCGCCAGACGATTTCCCTGTTCCTGACGCCCTTCCAATCCCTGGACCCGCACAATTACATGGCGGTGCAGACCCGCTTCGAATTCTACAATGACGAAACGCTGCCGGGAGGAATCCACGTGGGGGGCACCATCGGCAGCCTTTCCGTTCCCCAGGGTTACATGATTTTTCTCCTGCCCGCGTTTGAAAACCTGCTCCAGGCCTACCTGCCGCTTATCCACATGATTGAAGAAAGCGGCATGGGCATCCATATCAGTGAAGGCAGGCTGAACCTGACGCCTCCGCAAAAGCGCACGCTGTAGCGGAAGACCGCAGGGCCTTCCGCATCACCGGATGCCCTGCCGGGCAATGCCCCCTTCCGGCCCCGGCATTCAATTTTTCTCCAGATCCCTGACCATCAAAGTCATATACTCCTCAGGCCAGGAATGGGTAATCTGACCCGCATCATTGAAAACCGCCACCAGGCGGATGGAATCCCTCCCATCTGAAAGCACCAGCACGGTTTCATCCTTTTCAAAATCATAACGGGGCTTGCCCAATTTGAATGCCGCACTCCTGCGGTCCGTCCTCAGCCACGCGCGCGCCTGCTCCATCGTCAGGCCACGCAGCGCCCGGGCATCCCTGAAAACGCGCCGCGCCGCATTCATCGCCGCAGGGCTGGAAACCACCATGCCGTCCCGGAACGGGCGGGTTCCCCACATGCGGTCAATATCCCGGTCCAGCGCGCCGCCCATCCCCCCGGAAAGGAAAAACACGGCTGCGGGCCAAGCCAGGAAAATACCCGCAGCCCATATTGCCAGCCGTTTGCGGCTTCTGGAAAGAGCCGCTATTCCCTGGGCTATTTTCCCCCATTTTTCCACCAGTTCCCGGTCCGCATGCCCGAACAGGAAATTCACCTGCCTGCGTTCTATGCCGCCCCGCAGTTCAGCCACCGTCTTTCCCTTTTCGGGCGCCAGATCCTCCAGCGTGGGGCTTCCTTCCACGAAGTGGCGGAAAATCCTGGGCCACAGCACGGGAATAACCGCAAACCGGATTGCAAGCAAAACCAGGCTGCCCACCAGGCAGCCGCTTATCAACAGAATGTCAAACGAACGGCTGAAAAAAAATAGTCCGGATTCCACATCCAGATAAAAGGAGCCGCCAGATACATCCCCAGGGAAAACAGGCACCATGACCAGACTATGGCGGAAAAACGGCTGGCCGCCACAACCACCCCCAGCAGGAACAAAAAAAGGCCCCCAGGGCAATTCCCCACGGAAACGCCCCGTAAATGGCGGCCGGAAAAGCCAGAATCATCAATGCCATACCCGCGGGCTGCCGAACTTTTTGCATATCCGGAACATAGCACAAGCCCTTGAAAGCATCAAGAAAGGAAGCCCCCGCAGTCACACAGGGCCTGTTCATCCTCCCCCCCGCCTTATTTCAGCCAGCCATATTCCATGATGAGGGCCGCTTCCACCTCCGCATTCTTGGAAGCCTCATTATCCAGGTCAGCATACATTTTCCTGATATCCTTCCTCTGTTCCAGATATTCATCTCCGGAAACGGATAATCTGGACTCCTTGAACGCAATTTCCTTCATCAGCACCCCCTGCCAGAGCTCAAACCTCCTGCGGCTCTCCAGCAACGCGGCTATCTTGATGCGCCGCCGCTGCAGTTCCATCACCACTTCGCGCTGCAGCAGTTCGTGGCTTTCTTTGGCCGACTTATACTGGAACCAGGATGTCAGGCGCGTATCCAGCTCTTCCCGCAGGCTCATGTTCACCTTCATATCGCCCGCTCCCGCAAAAAAACCGCCGTACGTCCCGCCCGTGCTGGAAAACAGGGTTGGGCTGTAAAAATTAATATCCACGGACGGGAAGAACTTCAATTTGGCATTCAACACCTGGAGGCGGGAAGCTTCCAGCTCCATGGCCACCATCGTCACCACCAGCAGATCCAACTGGCGGGACGCCGCCCTGTACCTGCCCCAGTCCAGCCTGGGCATCGTTTCAGGTTTCACCAGCCACCGGGCGTCCATATTCCCCAGCAGCACGGCAAAACCCTGGGAAATCTCATTCAAATTCCGTTCCCGTTCCAGGTCCAGCTTCTTTTTCTGGACGCCATCATCGTCATAAGGCAGGGAGCTCAGCTGGTTATTGTAGCTGATCTGCGCATTCCGGTAGGAAAGCACCTGCTGGTACAATCTGGCCACCAGCTCCCTTTTTTTTTCATCTCCAGCGTCTTTTCCGCCGTATAAACAGCCGCCTTGGCGGAATAATAATCGAACGGGATCTGGGTGAGGGACGGCATGTTGAACAGGATGTTCGTGTTGTATTCCACATCGCTGGCCGTCACCTTGGCCAGGTCGCTCAATTCCTTGGTCAGCATCCAATCCAGATTGACGCCGGGGATTATCTGGGTAAAAACATTGATGACGGAACGTTTCGTCGTCTTGAGGGACTGCTCCGATTTTTTCAAGTCGATGTTCCGCTCCATCATCATCGCCAGGGCCTGGTGCCATGAAATTTCCTTCCGCGGCAGCTGCCGCCAATCGGGAACGGCATCCATCCTGGCCATCAATTCCCCCGCCTTTTTTTCCATGTGCCTGTCCACGGAGCAGGAGGCGCATACCGTCGCACAGAGGCAGAAGCACAACGCAGTCCTCAGCCATGCCCTTTCAAACAGGGAAAACAGGAAAGAACGGACAACAGGAGGAAACGGGAACATACAGGCCCCTTGTTACATAGCTTCTGCCCTTGAAAAGTCAAGCATCAACACGGCAGGCGGAGAAAGAAGGAAAAAAGAAAGTCCTGGAGCGCAGGGAATTCGGTTTTTCCTTTCCCCGTGTAAAAAATACCTCCCTCCTGATTCCTATCTTGACAAATCATGTGTGATATCACAGTTTATCGGAAAATTATTATCCTTTTTTATGATGCGTCCTTTTTTTTTTACCTCTTTGTCCGCGGCCTGCTGCTCCCTCGGCATTCTTACGCTGGCCCAATGCGGCGGAAGCAGTTCCGATGCCGAAGGCCTGGCGCCCTCCACCATCGGCAGCAAAGTGTTAAACATGCAGGTAACAGGCATTACGGATGCCGCCATAACGCTTCCCGCCATTTTTGACATGACCACCGGTGACAACGGGGTGTTCATCATCCAGACGCAAGGGGAAGACATGAACATGTGGAACGGGGCAGGCATTTATTCCTACACCAAAACCGGGAGAAACACCGCGGAACTGAGTCTGAGCTACAACAGAAACAACGGTTCATCCTCGGAACCCAACACCCTCATGAGCACCATCCGGATTCCCCAGTTAACCTTTGAGAACGCCACCCACGCTTCTTCCGGGGAAGGCGGCGCCAGCGTTTCCTATATGAGAGCGCAAGATAGAGAAATCGTCCCTATCGACGGCATCACCATCAGCGTCAACATTATATCCCAGTCATAAATAAATTCTTTCCTTTATCCATCAAATCATGAATTCCCGCCTTTACATTCCCGCTTTAATTACTCTCGGGCTTGGGATCCTCTCCGGCTGCGGCGGATCCAGTTCCAGCGAACAGGCCTATCTTCCCACCGGCCTTCAGCGCACGTTGGACATTACTCTTCCGAACGGTCAGCCTTACGTCTTCTCGTTCATCATCGCCTCAGAAAGTACCGCTACTATCTACACCGGAACCAGTCCGACCGCCTCAACGGCATCCATTCATGTCGTCAACTACAAGCCTTCCTCTGATTCTGCGGAACAAATAGGCTTTTACTGGTCGTCCAATGACGGGGAAACAACCAACAATCTGAACGCCCTTGTCGTCCTGTATAATCCCGACAACATTTCCAAAGGCCTCGGTTCAGCCACTTGCAGTGTCAAAGACGCCGAATATCCCTCAACGATAACCCAGCAGGATAACTGCCAAGCTGTCATCAGGGACTTCATAACACCCAATTCCAGTTCCCAATAGGCCCCTTTTTTTTTTTCACCTCCCTTCCCGCTCCCATTGTGGGAAGGGATTTTTTACCCTGATCTCTCCTGCCGGAATAAAATCCACCTTTTCCCCAAACCGGCAAAGGCGGGCCGGACGGAACGCAAACAAAACCGGGAGCAGCCCCAAAGCTCCATCACTTACTTGAGCACTTTCCCTATGGGGCGGCAGGCGGAAAAGGCGACCGGAATGGAGGAAAGCAGAACACACCCCCCGCCAGGGAAAAATTCCCAGCAGCCACAAATCCTGCCGTATATCGGCATAAGTCAGGACGGAGTTTCCCAGCTTAAAGAATTCCCCCAATACGATTTTCTGGGTTTTCATGAACGCCCAGACGGCTCCCGCAAAGGAAACGCCAATCAGAAACGCGTTTTCCACGATAAACGCCATAATCAGCAGTACAGGGCGCACCCCGAAGCTCTTCATCAGCGTATAGACATATTCATTCTGACGGAATTCCATGGATGCCAGGGCTGTAAGCAGAATGCCGACGATCACCGCAATGCCGAGGGAAAAACCCGTCCTGCACTCCGTCTGGTTGCCCATCAGCACTTCCAGCCTGTCAAGCAGCCCTACGTGAGTCTGAACCATGGTCATGCTGCCGTCATAACGCACCATGTTGTTCAGCACTTCTTCTATGCTCCGAATGCGGGCCGCCGTCATTTCATGCACCCGGATGATGTAGCGGCAATTTTCCACGGGAACCTCCTGTCCGGAACTGAAGGTTCCTTCCGGGGCCAAAATGACTCCGGAAGGATACAGCCTGCCCAGCAAATGCCCCTCCGGCAGAGGGGAGGCATTCAGGGAAAAATCAAAATCCGCTATGGTAACCGTACAAGGCCCCGCCTGCAACGGGCTCCGGGAGGGGTTGTACAGGAGGACGGTAGCCACATCCTCCAACCCAAGCGCGGAAAGAAAGGAACAGGACTCCATGTTGTATTCCAGGATGGGGAATACTGTCTTGCCCACGCGCGCCACGCCCGCACGGGCATCATTCAGCACCAGGACGTCGCAGCCATACAGGGAAGGCAGTTCATGCTGCAGCAGATTTTTCTTGGAAGGGTCCTCGTCGCGCACTGTATCAAAAACAATAATCAGGTCCGCCCCGTTCTTCCTGATTTCATCATGCAGCATTTTGGCGGAGAGGACATAATTGGCAAGAAAAGAGAGCGCGCACAGGGAAAGGAAGAAGGCCACCAGAATCCGTGAAAGGGGGCTGGCCGGGCGTTCCTTCCAACGGTGGAGAGTATCTTTAAAGAGATACAGACAGGTTAAAATCAATGATTTCATGGGTCAGGTCAAACAGCCGGGAATCATGCGTGCTCAAAATGCAAATTTTGTCAGCAGGGTACTCCTTGATCAAATTTTTAATGATTTCCGTATTGCCGTCATCCAGGCCGGAAGTAGGTTCGTCCAGCAGCAGCACATCGGAATCCTTCATCATCGTGCGGGCAAGAGCCGCCCGCTGGGCCTGGCCGCCGGACAAGCTCCCCGCCTTTTTATGCCTCAGAGATTCCAGGCCCAGGCGGGTAATCAAATCATCCGCCCTCCGCGTCCACTGCTTTTTAGGCAGCATGGCCATTTCCGCGCACAATTGAAGGTTTCTCTCCACCGTAGCGAGGGGAAGGAGATTGAGCCCCTGGAACATGTAACTCACCTCCTTGCGCCGGTAGAGGGAATCCGCCTGAACCTTCCGGCGGGGGGTAATCACGCGCCCGCTCTGCGGCTTCAGATACCCCGCCAGAATTTTTAACAGAGTCGTTTTCCCGCATCCGGAATACCCTTTCAAAATGGTGATTCCGGAGGTGAACACTCTGTTATAATCTTCAAAAATCCACTGCTTGCCTGAATAACTGAAACAGACTGATTCGCACAGCAATTTCATTTTTTTCGAACGATCAATTCCGTTTCCCCATTCACCACCAGCTCCAGGTCCGGATGCACTTTTTCAAGAAGTTCCTGCCAGGACGAACATTTTTTCCCTTCCGGCAGGGAAGCCAGCCTCACCTTGTTGAGATGAAACACTTCTCCCTGCGGCATGTAATAAAGACGGGCCGTGCAGTTGGAACCCAGCATCGAATGGGCGCGCGCATGCTCCTGACGGGGCAGACGGAAAAAATACGCCAGCAATTCCCCGCCGCCGGAAACATTCTTCTCCACCCGCTTGAAGGCAAACTCCCCCTTCAGGGCGGAACCGTCGCCCAGAGGGACGGACAGGGAAAGGGATTCCGGCGGCAGATTCGTCAAATCAGGGTCCGAAATGGAAATGGTCAGATAATAAGAGGAGTCATCGCACACGGTCGCAATCGGGGACGCGGCATCCATGTACAGGGCTACGCTGTTATCCGGAGGAATGGAAAACTGGTACTGCAGCTTTCCGTCAAAAGGCATTCTGAGGATATATTTTTCCTCCTTCTTGCGAAAATCCAGACGCGGCTTGTCCTCCACCAGGGACAACTCCTTTTTGGAAAGCTCAATCTTGTCTTTCAATGCCCGGATGGCCCTTTCCCCGCCTTCCGCCTGCTTGCTGGCATATTGCCGTTCCACCCTCGTCAGGGAAGAGTAAAACTCTATCTCTTCAAGCTGTTTTTCCAGCTTTGACAACTCTTCCTCCTTAGCGATACGGTCCTTCAGAATTTTTACTTCCAGCTCCTTGCGCTCCAGTTCAATTTCATCTTCATTGACTGTTGCAATAATAGTATCCTTCTGAACGCGCCCGTCCGCGGGAATCCAGTTGCTGACAATTCCATCCGCCGGCATGACAAAGGAGCGCAGCCTTTCCGGGACGATCTTGGCGCGGAAAGTCTTGATAAAGCAGGCATCTTCCGATGCCGCCATACCAGTCCCCCCGCCGGCCGATTCCGCATTCCAGACACAAAGAGCCAGCCCCGAGCACAGCCAGATGCCCCAAAGACATTTCTTTGCCCTTCCGACCATAATTTCAAACAGTCCTGCCCCCGTTTCACGGCAGCGAAGCCCCGTCATAAATGATCAGAACTTCAGGATACCGTGTAACTCACCGTTCCTTCCGTAGCGGTCCAGTCCTGCGCTTCTTCAACGCCTTCATCATTTAAAACGGGAACCTGGTAAGTGATGGAACCGGTAAACGTTCCGCCGCAGCTCTCACGTTCATTGGAGGAGTTGAAGGAAATATTAGCATCTATAAAGGCCTTGTCCCTGTTTGTCACGACAATCGGGCCCGGAGCCGTCCACTGCCCGGAAGTAATCGTGAAATTCCCCCTCAGAATAGCGGATGATCCCGTCCTGCGGTACACTACGGAAGCAATATTCATAGGAGCGCTTTCACTGCTGCTTGCCGCGTTAATGCTTACCAGGGGCAAATCCGAACCGTTGCCCGTCAATTTGACGACAATGTTCCACGGCCCAACCCCGCCTTCCGTGGAAAGAGAAGCTGTCAAGTCCAGCATGGCGCCGGAAGGAAGGCTTTCCCCGTCACCGCTGCTGCCGCTGCCTCCGCAGGAAAAAAGTCCAAGGGTCAAAGCTGCCGCGGAAAGGGAAGATAATACGCACCTGTTCGTCAATCGGGAAAACATAAACATAAAGAAAAAGATTTTCTTCAAGGATAGTGATTCCGTCCGGCGCGTCAACACATAAATAAAAGAATATTTGGAGGGGCCTTCCGTTTTTTCGCGGGATGCACCGGGGCTTACGGTCCTCTGCCATTCCCCGGACGCGCGCCGGATTTTCCGCTTTGCGGCGGAAAATCCAGACGCCAATCCCCGCAGGCAGCAAACGTCATCCGGCCCTTTCCAGCCTGCGCTTGAGGACGCGGCCCGTGACCAGCAGGGGGGCAGCCCCCATCAGGAACAGGAACAGGGAATCCTTCCATGGGGGGGGACCGTTCCGTCATCCGCGCTGTATCCGGAATCCACCGGGGACAGGCCGGAGCCTCCCCCCAGGGCAGCGGCTGGCGGCGGGCCAGGAAAATTTCCGGCCTGTCCAGGGCATCCCGGCTGACGCGCTGGATTTCGGCAGATTCATCCAGCATTACAACACGGTCATTGACATAGAAGGATTTGACGGACGGACGGCCCTTGCCCAGGAGTTCCAATTCCGCAATAGTCCGCCTGTAGCTTTTTTCCGAACCGCCAAGGGCGGCCCTCCTCACCTGCCGGACAGCGGCTTTGGCCTGTTCCGGCCCCTCCGCTCCAATAGCGGCAATGTGGAGCAGCGCCATCTTGAGCAGCTTGAATTCTTCAAATTCCCTGTCGTCCAGATGAGGGCGTTCCTTCAGGTCGTCCACTTTCTCCTGGATGGTTTCACGCTCCCTCTCCCATACATTTTTGGACGCCTGGTCCACCACCATCGTTTCAAAAGAGTAGCGCAAAGGGCAGAATTCCGCCACCAGCGGCACACGCCCCGGCTTAAGACGCCCGTGTTCATCCGTACGGTGGGCGGACCATGGGATGAACTGGTTCATTTCATCAAAGCGGACAATGGCTCCGGCCATCAATATCTGGGGAATCAGAAGCAGAGGCACCATGTTAAGCGCCGCCCTCTCCGTCCTGGCGAAGACGGAAACCAGCAGGGACAGGCTCACGCCGACAAAGGCCGTCAGGGTCATCGTCCCCAGGTAAATCAGGAACATTTCATGGATTTCCAGAATGGAGTTCCCCACCCACAGGAACAGGGCGGACTGCACGGCGGAGAGCCCCGTCAGCACCAGCGCCTTCGCCAGAACATAACCGGTCACGAATACCTTGGCATTGCTCTCCCTCTTGAGCAGGGCACGGTCCTTGAGCACTTCGCTGGCCGCCCCGGTCAGGCCGAAGAACATGGCCACAATGGTCGCCAGGAACAGGTAGGAAGGGATGTGGAGGGCCGTGGCAAACGTGTATTCCGGGCTGGAAGAGGCGCGCAGGGTCACGGAAATCAGCAGGGCCAGCACCGGCCCTTCCAGCAGCATGGTGTACAGCCCCATACGGCTCCGCACGCGCCCCAGGAAGGTGCGCACGGCCCAGATGCGGAAAAGCCGCCAGAGCTGTATGACGCTGCGCCTGGGGGCGGGGGGAAATTCCAGCGAGCCTTCATACAGCGTTCTGGGGGCGCCCCCTTCATGATGATGCCCCATCACGTTGCGGAACCGGTAGCCTTCAAAGCGCTCCTGCCACAAGCGGGGGTGCTGCCGCCTGCGGCGGTCGTGCCAGGAGAGGGGGGCTTCCAGCACCTCAAATACGTAGTCCGCGCCTCCGGCCGTCCGCGCCTCCTCGGAGACGTCAATGGCCATGTCCGCAGCCGCCTTCCGGAAATACCGCATCATGCCCGGCACGTCCCCCCAGTAAGCCATCTGACCGCCGTGGTCCAGCACCAGCACTTTGTGGAACTGGTTCAGAATAGCCGTGCTGGGCCGGTGCATGGTGGCGATTACCATTTTGTCGCGGCTCATGTTCTGCATGGTCTGCATGACCAGCTTGGCATCTGACGTGGACAGGCCGCTGATAGGTTCGTCCAGCAGGAAAACATCCGCAATGCCTGCCAGGTCAAGCCCCAGGTTCAGGCGCGTTCGCTCCCCGTCGGAAATGGTGCGGGCGTTCATCTCACCCACGCGGCGGGAGGCAATGTGCGTCAGGCCCAGGAATTTCAAAATAGCGTTCACGCGCCTGACGCGTTCCGACCGGTTCAGCCGCGGACGGCGTATCATGGTGGCCTGAGAGATGTGCTCGGAAACGCTCATGGCCGCATCCAGAATATCTTCCCGGGGAATGAAGGCGATGTAGGGCCGGATAAGATCCGGGGCGCTGTACAGAAGCTGGTTGTTGTAACGGATGCAGCCCCGGGTGGGCGGCAGCTGGCCGGCCAGCATGGAGAGCAGCGTGCTTTTCCCGGATCCGCTGGGCCCCAGGATGCACACCATTTCCCCGCGTTTCACGGCCAGGTCAATATTGTCCAGCACGCGTCCGGAGCGCAGGAATTCCTTGGTCACCCCTTCCACGCTGAGGGTTCTGATCGCATGGTATTCTTCATCCAGCACCCCGGCGGAAAAACGGCAGCGCAGCGCGTGGTAGGCATTCAGGTGCACCACGTCCCCATCCCTCAGGGAAACCCTTCCCCGAACAGGCCGGCCATTGAGCAGCAGAGGCATGGAGGCCTCCACCACTTCCAGCCAGCCGGAATTGGTGGCGCTGGAAAAAGAAACCTCCAGCACCGCTCCGGGGGCCAGCCCGGGAGTCAGCAGCATGTCTCCCTTGCGCGCCTTTTCCGGCAGGTTGGTCACCCGCAGCTTGCGGTTTCCGGGATCCAGGCGGAAACGGCGCCCGATGTCCGACATGGAATTCTGCACCTCCCCCATGGAGAAAGGCCCTTCCCCGTCCAGCGTGAAGGATGAGTAATAGGCCATGCGCACGCTTTCACCGGGGTACAGCCGTTTCCCGTCAACCGCGAATTCCACTTCCGGCCTCAGCACCTCCACCTCGCACGCCAGCCCCATGTTCACGCGCACCTCGCTGGCGCGGGAACGCACCCGGCTGATTTGCAGGGAGCCTCCGTCCAGGGAAATATAGCATACATCCTGCTTGCCTGAACGCTTGCAATCCAGAAAAAACGCAAAGTCTTCAAAACTCAGCGGACCGGACGGCAGAAGCACCACCTGCCCGTTGGTCAGCGGCATCACCCCGCCGGGCTGCAAATGGCGCCCGCGCACCACAATGGGACGGGTGCCGTCATTCACCACCAGCACCAAGCGGGAACACCGGATCAGGCGGAAGGAAATGCCCTTGTCCTGCTCCGGGAGGGATACCTCCGCACCGATGCCGGAGGAAAAACCGACGCTGTACGCCGGTTCCTGGGCCTCCACGTCCGGTGTCATCAGCAGCTGCCTCAGGTGGTTTGCCGTGCCCGGCAGTTCCAGACCGTACGTCACCTGGTCAAACAGATCCCCTGTCATGCGGGCATCTCCCGTATTGATCAGCAGGGAGAGCACTTCCAGAGCTATCGCCATGCGTTCCGTCTCATCCCTGCCGGAAGCTGCGGAGGCCAGGACATCCGCAACCGTCAGGCTGGCCCTCATGGACCGCTCAAAACGGTTAGAAAGCCAGCGGTGCTCCACTTCCGGGAAAGTATAGCGCAGAATATCCAGAGCGGCGTCCGCATCACGGGCGCTCAAATGGCGGCGTCCGCTTAAAATAGTGGCGAACAAGTCCACCAGCGTTCCGGCATGCACCTTCATGGAGCCGTCGTCACGGCGCAGCCACGGCACGTAGGCGCCCAGCGTCCTGACCAGATTCAGCCTCCAGTGAATCAGCTTGGAAGGAATGTCAAAAAACCATTGGATCATGCCTGGAAACGCGTTGCCGGAACCAGTAGTACAGGGATTCCCGCCCCATCTCAAGCGCAACCGGAATTTCACGGAGAAATGACAATATTTTCTACAGCTTTATCTTGCAATAGGTCCGGAGGAAGTATAGTTCTGTCCAATGTTCATGCTTTCCGCGTGAAAGCTAGCCAAATACATCAACATTATCACAACATGGATATTTTAGTTTCTACTCTTTGTGACTTCGCCGCCGACTACCAGGGCAAGCTCTGCATCCAGGGCGGTTTTGACTCCCTGGTTGCCCGCCAGTTCCCAGTCGTGCATCCCGTCTGCGCCGTTGCCCTGCGCATCTGCCTCACTCCTGAAGACGAAGGCACGCACGAACTGGGCCTGAGCATCGTTGATGCCGACGGCACGCCGCTGGACAAGGAACGCATGCCCATCAAGATCAATTTCCCGATTCCCGCTTTCCCGGAAGGAGCCTCTTTCTTCACCCGCAACCTGATCATGAACTTCCAGGGCCTGCGTTTTTTTGAAAAACCGGGCAACTACTCCATCGACCTGACGGTTGACGGCGAACTCCTCCCGCGTGCCCTTCCGCGTAGTGCAGGTGCAGGAAGAAGCCGCCCAGGCCTAAGAAACCATCCCCTCTTCCATCAAACCGCCTCCCGTTCATCCGGCAGGCGGTTTTTTATTGGAGCGGCCGTCCGCCCGGAAGTGCGGAACAGGCCGGCCCCGGTTCCATGCACCTGAAAACCTCTGCGCCTGGCCCCGGCCTAAAAAAGGGAGACCGGCTTTTTGCGTCCTCCTTCCCCCTTTTTCATTGCGGTTCCGCACCGGATTGACCATGATACGGGCTGCTCCAACCCGCCATGCACACCGCACGCCTCCAATACGACAGGATTATCATTACGGGCGCATCATCCGGCTTCGGGGAAGCGTTTGCCGGAACGCTGGCCCCCCATACGGAGGAACTGGTGCTCATCGCCCGGAATGAAGCCGCCCTGCGCCAGCTTGCCGCCGCCCTGGAAAAACGCCATTCAGGCCTTCACGCCTCCGTCCTTCCCTGCGACCTGGCGGACGAAGCCTCCCTGAATATGCTCATTTCCCGCCTGGACAGCCTTCCTCCGGGAAGAACCCTTCTGATTAACAACGCCGGTGCCGGTGATTACGGAGATTTTGCGGACGGCCGCTGGGAAAAAAAATACGTTCCTTGCTGCGTCTGAACGTGGAAAGCCTCACCCGCCTGTGCCATGCGCTGGTCCCCTCCATGAAGAGGAACGGAGGAGATATCATCAACCTCAGCTCCCTGGGAGCCCTCCTGCCCATTCCGGATTTTGCCGTTTATGCGGCCACCAAGGCTTATGTTTCCAGCCTGTCGGAAGCGCTGCGGCTGGAACTGCGCGAACACGGCATACGCGTGCTGGCCGTCTGCCCGGGCCCGGTTTCCACGGGTTTCGGAAAAGCGGCGCGCCGCCCCGGCTTTACCGGAAACATGATGCCGGGGCGCAACGCTTTTGACACGTCCGTTGAAACCGTCGTGAAAGACAGCCTCCGTGCCCTGGCCCGCGGACGCGCCCGGGTCTTTCCCGGCATGAAAATACGACTGGCCGCCATGCTGCTGGCCGCCGCCCCTCTGGGGCTGATACGCCTTTTCATGGGCAGGCGCCCCCGGAAAGTCCTGCCGGCATCCAATGATTCTCCTTCTTCAGCATCATGAAAGCGCACCGCCGCAGAATACCCCGCCTCACCTGGTTCAAGCTCGCAGTCTGCCTCTGCCTGGCAGCCATGGCAGCCTCCCTGTTCACGCCGTACCCCGCCCAGATCATACGCGCCCTGAAAGGGGCGCCGGAACAGGCGCCGCCGGATTCCGGAACCTGTCCGCCCCAGGAATCCCCCCCCGCGGAACAACCCGGGCAGGAAGAACAGCCAATAACCGCTGCACCATCCGCCTCCGGAAAGGAACCCGGGGATGAACGGCTGTACACTCCATGGACGCCGGAGCGCACAATCGCCCTCCCCCCGGTGCAGTACCCCCCATTTCCCCCCGTGCTTCCCACAAGGCCTGCGGAAGGGGCCATGACCCATATTTATGAACTGGCCCGCGGCCTGAACCTGAAAACGCAGGTTAATTTCCAGCCCGGCACCCTGGCCTCCAGGGACAGGGAAACCAAAAGCAATTACCAGATGACCCTTTCCCTGAACGTCAAACAGCCCAAAGCATTGACGAAAAAAGGAAGATATGCTGAAGCTCAATCCGAAACTGGAACCCATGCTTCCCGGCCTGTCCACCCTGTTCAGGCATGCGCGCGTCTCCCCTTACTACGGGCAAATTTACGTCCGCAAACAGACGGAAATCCGTAAAAACCTGGCCTCCCTGCTCAAACTTCTGGACCGCCATAATTATTACGATACGGAGACCATTCTGGAAACCGCCTATCCGGACACGGGAAGGAAGCTTCTCTGGCTGCAAAGTGAAATGGATGTTGTTTCCGACGGCTCGGACGGGGACCGGCTGGCCGCCATGCCGGATAAAATCCTGAAAAGCTCCTTCTATCAGCCCAGCACTTCCTACCGCTGGAAAAGCGCACAGACAAGCCCAATCCCCTGCTCAACCCCTGGCAGCAGAGGCTGGCCTCCTACAAGAAGACGCTGGAAAAAAGCCCCCCCGCGGAAAAAACGGCTCTGCGCCGCAAAATAGACCGTGCGGAACGGTTCATTGAGGAACTGAAGCGGTACAGCTTCCTGAGCTCGGAATACGATCCGTTCATCGTGGTACCGCTGGGAGTCGTCAACCAGTCCTCTCCCTTCTCCCCGCAGTTCGGGGACTATGCCGTCGTCATCGTGGGAGACAAGTTGTACCCGGCCCTGGTGGGAGACGCCGGGCCGCGCTACAAAACTGGGGAGGGGTCCCTGCGCCTGAGCCGTGAAATCAACCCCAAGGCGGGCCCTTACAGCCGCCCCGTCTCCGACCTGAAGGTAAGTTACCTGATTTTCCCCGGTTCCGCAGAGCCTGAGGCCGGCCCACCCGACTATGAAAAACTTACGGACAGATGCCGGGAACTTCTCAACGAAATAGGCGGCATGGGGAAAGGATTCAAACTCCACCAATGGGAAGACCTGCTGGCGCCCAAGCCGCCGCCCGCCCCAAAACCGGAAAGCGGCGGCACAGCGGAAACATCCGCGGATAAGTGGAAAAAGGAGGAAGCCCCCGGGAACAAGCCCGCGCCGGCCCCGGCTTCCCCGCAAACTGCACCGGCTTCATCAGCCGCAAAAAGCGCCGCATAAGCTACAGAGCCTCCTTCCAGGAAAAAAGAAAGGCTTTCCACATCCGGAAATAAACGTCTCCGCGCGCAATCTTCACCTTCCCGGAAGACGGATGCCGCCGATCCGCCCGCTGGAGCAATTCCAGCGTGTCCAGCCCCAGCCAGGCGGGCAGGACAGTGGAAAAACGCAGCCGCCCGTTCCGCAGAGATTCCGCATAAAACACCCCTTCCTTCAGCCAGCGTTCCGCACGGTCCAGCCATGGACGGTCATCGGGGGCAGGCAAGTAGCTTCTTCCGCGGGCGAGGTCTTCCTCCCGGTCACGCAGAATATTCACCAACTGCAGCCCCATGCCGTAGTGCCTGCCCCAGCGCAAAAGCTGCTCCTCCGGCTGCGTGCTAAAGCCCGGCCCCTGAGCCAGCAAACCCAGCCTGGTCCAGAATTCCCTACGCAGCCGGCCACCATGTAAGTATAATGTTCCAGCTGTTCCGGACATGAGACGGCAGCATGGCTTTCAAAATACATCAAATCCCACGCCTGTCCCTCCACGATGGAGGCCAGCACCTGCCGCACCAGCATCCGTTCATGCGGGGAAAGGTTTTCCAGCAGCGCCAGGCATTCGGGGAAACGGGCCAGCAATTCCGCCTCCCCCCGGTGCGTCTGGATTGTGGAAAGAACGCCCAGACGGCCAAAACAGGTGGCGGCGACCTCCCGGGAGGCGGCGCCGGCCACCGTCTCCCCCATCATCCTCAAAAGCGCCAGGCGCTCCCGGCAATCCATATCCACGGCATCCGCCACCGTATCCGTGGCACGCGCCAGCAGATAGCCCACGGCCACGCCGGAGCGCATTTCCCGGGGCAGGAAGCGCATGCTCAGATAAAAGGACCGGGAGACGGCCGATAGAAGATGGTCAAGGCCTTTCATGATTTCTGCAGGCCCAGCCTGTGCATCTTATAATGGAGTACTCGCGGGGAAATGCCCAGTTCCCGGGCCGCGGCGGACATATTGCCCGGAGAACGTTTCAATGCGGCTACAATCAATTCCCGTTCAAAGGAATCTACCATGGTCGGCAAATCGGCAGGAGCCTCCCCGTCACGGGAATAAGGGACGTCATGGCTGGGCATCTGGAGGGAGGCGGGAAGGTTGTAACCGTAAATGCAGTCGTCCTGCGCCGTAATGACGGCACGTTCCATGCAGTTTTCCAGCTCCCGGACGTTGCCGGGCCAGTGGTAAGCCATGAGCATGTTGATGGCGGGAGTGGACAGCCGTTTGATATCCTTTCCGTATTTCAGGTTGAACTTGGAAAGAAAATGTTCCGCCAGCAGCATGACGTCCCCCTTGCGTTTGGAGAGGTCCGGCATAACGATGGGGAAAATGTTCAACCGGTAATACAAGTCTTCCCGGAACTTGTTCGCCGCCATCAATTCCTCCAGATTGCGGCTGGTGGCGGCGATGAAGCGCACGTCTGCATGAAGCTCCCTGTTGCTTCCCACGCGGGAAAAGGTTTTTTCCTGAAGAAAGCGCAGCAGCTTCACCTGCATCTGAAGGCTTAAATCCCCGATTTCATCCAGAAACAGGGTGCCGCCGTCCGCCGCCTCCGCCCGGCCGATGCGGCGGCTGGTGGCCCCGGTAAAAGAACCCTTTTCATGACCGAACAGCTCGCTTTCCAGCAGGTTCTCCGGCATGGCCGCACAATTCAGCGTGACCAGCGGCTTATCCTTTCTGCCGCTCAGATTCACCACGGCGCGCGCCACCAGTTCCTTCCCCGTTCCGGAACTTCCCCGTATCAGCACCGTGGCATCGCTGGGCGCCACCTGGCGGATCTGTTCATACACCTGGAGCATAGTGCTGCAATTGCCAATCAATTCGCCCGGATTAGTCGTCAAAAGCTCCCGCAGTTTTTCATTTTCCGCAACCAGGGCGGCATGTTCCTCATGCGCCTGGAGGCTGGCAGCCAGAGCATCCCCAACAATATTGCCTACAATCTCCAGCAGTTTCTGATCCCGCTCCAAGTCGGTGTCCCGGTCCACGGCACGGTCAATGCTCAACGTGCCGATGACCTGCTGCAAATGAATGATGGGAACGCAGATGAAGGCTACTTTTTCACCGCTTTTGCGCGTGCGGGTACGGTTCAGGAACCTGGAATCCCGAGAAATATCCTCAATCACATGGGGCCTGCCCGTTTCTGCCACATGCCCCGTAATGCCTTCCCCCACATGGTAATGGCCGCGTTTCATTTCCTGCTCGTCCAGGCCGTGGGAAGCTTCAATCATCAAATCGTTCCCGCGGCGGATGGTGAACGTGCCGCGCAGCATTTTCATGCGGCGGTAAAGCACATCCAGAATATGCCGGAGCAAAGCCGTGCCGTTGCGTTCATTGACAATGGCGGAGCTGATTTCTTTCAGCACGACCATCTCCAAATCCGGTGACCTGTTTATTTCATTCATGCAATCCGGGGCTGGGCGAATATTAACCGCACGCCCCCGCCATACCAACTACTTTTTCTTCCACCGCCATGCAGCCGGGCAAAAAAACGGTACGGGGAATATGGATAACATCCCAGCAATTAATTTTGATGATATTACGAACGGGGAACAAAAGATTTTTACAAAAATGTAATATACATCCCTTGTTTCGTTCCGTTTTACATGCCCACGTCTCCGCCGGACTCCCGTTTCATCATCTCCGTGATAACCTGGAACAACGCGTTGCGGTACAGCACGCCGTCCAGCCGACCGGTATTCTTCCAGGCCACGGGAAAGGCTGGCAGATGGGTTTGTTCAAACAGCTTCAAGGCATCCGTCAGATGGGTGCCGGCGTCCAGCACGGGAGCGCCCGTACGGACCAGGGACCCGGCATCGGCCGGGGCCGCCCCCTTCCGCTCCTCCATCTGCCGGCGAACCGCCAGAAAGTCCTCCGGATAGATGGCCCCTTCATAAGTTCCATCCTTATTCACCACAAAAACCAGATCTCCGGGATTCCGCAGCATCAGGGAAGAGACATCATCCAGGGAAGCATCCGGGGCCACCTGGGGCACCACGTGCCGCGCCAGGTCATGCACATGGACTTGCGCCATGGGCAGACTGACGACGGACGCCGGACTGCCGGCCAGGCTGGCGGCATACATGGAACGCGCGCGAATCAGTTTTCCCGTGCCATAAGCGCTTACGACACCGATCAGCAAGGGATAAATCATCTGTCCGCTCATGGAAAACTCCACCACCATCACCAGAGCCGTCAGGGGGCCTGGGCAGCTACGGCGAAAAAGGACGCCATACCCACCATCGCATACGCCACCGTATGGTTGCCCTCCATTCCCAGAGACGTCAGAACCGTACTGAAGATAAAACCCACCATGCTCCCCACGTACAGGGTGGGCGTCATGGCTCCCCCCACCGTGCCGCAGCCGAACACCACCGCCACGGCAGACACCTTCACCAGAAGCAGGACGAGCGCCTCCCGCGTGCCGTAATCCTCATGGACCAGCCCGGTAATGAGAGCCTGACCGTTGCCCACCACTTCCGGATAAAAAACGGCCAGAATCCCCACGACCAGCCCGGCGGCCGCCAATCGCAGCGGCAGAAGGGACTGGCGGCCATTCAAATATCTGGCGGCCGCATCCAGCAAACTGACCCATCCCCTGGCCGCCACGGCCGCCGCCGCCCCCAGGGCGATACACCAGAGAGACTGGGAAAAGACAGTAAAGCTTTCAAACGGGGAACTGTACAAAGGGGAGGGATCCCCCAGCAGATGCAGCATCACGAACCCGGTACAGGAGGCGATAAGCAGGGGGGCTAGAATATCCATGCTCACGGTGCCGATGATAATTTCACTCACGAACAGGCAGCCGGAAAAAGGGGCATGGAACGCCGTCGTGAATCCGGCTGCCGCTCCGCAGCCGACCAGTAGCCGGAGCCGCGGAATGGATACATGCAGACGCTGCCCCACGGTAGACGCAATCAGGGCGGAAGACTGGATGATAGGCCCTTCCTTGCCGATGGCCGCGCCGGAAGCGATGCTCCATGCCGCGGAAAAAACTTTCAGGGCGGAGGCCCGGAACTTGATCAGCCCGTTCCCGATGGACATGGCCTCCATATATTCCGTAGCCTGCCCCGGCATCCTCTTCTTCAGGAACAGCAGTATGCAGCCGGCCACCAGGCCGCCCGCCACCGGAATAAACATGCGCCATTCCGGCTCTACCAGGGAAAAGGTGCCTACGCGGGAATCCGACCAGATGCCGGTGAGCATCCACTGGATCACTTCCACCATCCACTCGAAAAACAGAGACATGCAGGAGCCCACCACGCCGACGAGCACGGCCCATACATAAGTAACCTGCCTTTCCCCCACCTTCCAATGATGGAACAGTTTTAAAATCCATCCGTACCAGACGGAATCCGGCGGCTGGGACTGGGGGGACGGAGAATTCATGGAAAAGAGGGTAATACTATTTCATTGTGACAAAAAAATACCTCCGGCTGTTCGATACGGAAGAAAAAACTGCCCATCCCCATGCCCCTCCGGAGCCAGCGAAGATTCTCAACGGATACGCAGACGGCTCTTCCAGCCCCCTTCGGAGCCTGGCCCCCGCGCCGGTAGTCAGAACGTATATTTCAAATTGACGCCGTAATAGAAATCATCCCCCAGCCCCTTTTGCTTTACCACGGTCAGCGCCTGGCTGTAATTGGTGAACAATTCCACAGTCAGGCGCCCGGTAGCACGGAAGGTAACGCTCAGATTATAATCCAGAGCATTGGAACCATGGTGCACCACCGGGCCTACATACCCCCCATTGTAACCGTAGCGCACTACGGCATCCACCCGCACGCAATCAGCTATTTCTTCATGCATCCCCGCAAATACGGCGTAATAACCGCGAAACGTATGGTTGTTATATTGCCAGTACAGGTCCGCGCCGCCAAACCAGCGGTCGGAAAAATGGTAGGTCGTCTTCAATCCGGGACGCGGGATTCCCTTAGCTCCCGGAAAAACAAAGCTGTGCTCATACCAGGGCATGACCGTCCAGTTGCCCAGTTCCCTGACGTAGTCCAGCCGGTATTTCAGCTCCGCATGATTCCGGTGCTCCGTGGAAACGCCGTACCATATTTTCCCCACCCACTCTTTATACTGTATTTCAGGAATAAACATGCAGAGAGAACCGTCCCACAAATCCAAGCCCTCGCACTCGTATTTGCTGGCCCACCCCGCCTGAAATCGCAAATAAACACGCTCATCCGCAGGACCGGCCAGGGAAAGGGGGGTGGGGGCATGCCGTCTTCAGGTGGTAGGACTGTTCTTGGCAGACCGCCGTCGCCCAGGCTCCGGGACACGCCAGCATGCCGGTGCAGGCCGCCAGCGACAACAGAATTACGGTATTCATCTTCATATTGGTCATGGCTGGAAATTTTTTAAAAACGGCATATCCGGAGGCGACGCCATCCACCCATGCGTACCCGCACACCGCTTTAGCCGTAAACGGATACTACGCCCTCACCCGGACAAAGACCTTCTAAAGATGAGACCAGCATGAAAAAACAATATTCAGTTCCAAGAGCCAAAAAAACGAAATTCCCCATGAAAGATTGTGTCAGCAGTCTTTGTACTTATAACCGTGTCCATGAAATTCATTATCCCCGCACTCGCCCTGTCCGCCTTCCTTCCCGCAGCCTTCTCACAAGAACAAATCATCCCGAAACCGGCGGAAATCACATTGTTCACAGGAAGTCCGGCCCGTCTCACACCGGATTCCCTCATCATCACGGAAACACAGGACAAGTCTTTCCTGGATCAGGCAGGGCAATTGCAGCAGATGCTCAGCGAAGGGACAGGACTCCCCCTTCCCCTTAAACCGGCCGGGCAAGCGTCGAAAAAAAAGCCGCCTGCATCGTCATCAAAAAAAAGACCCAACCCTTGCCGCCAGAGGAGAAGAAGCCTACTCCATCCAATCATCCCCAAACGGAATCATCCTTTCCGCAGCCGATGCCAGGGGCATCTTTTACGCGGGGCAAAGCCTGGTCCAGATGATGCCCTCCGTCTTCCACGACCGGACGGCGGATAAATCCGCCGTCCGGTGGAATATTTCTGAAACTCCGTTCCGCATAACGGACTACCCGCGGTTCTCTTGGCGGGCGCTGATGATTGATGAAGCACGCCACTTCTTTGGCGAAAAAAACCATTAAACAGATCATCGACCAAATGGCTCTGCTGAAAATGAACATCCTGCACTGGTACCTGACGGACGACACAGGATGGCGCATTGAAATCAAGAAGTATCCGCGCCTGACCTCCATTGGCTCCAAACGCAGAGAATCAGAAATCGGCACATGGAACAGCGGTAAATCAGACGGAACGCCGCATGAAGGCTTTTATACCCAGGCACAGATCAGAGATATCGTACAATACGCAGCCCGCCGAAACATCACCATCGTTCCGGAAATTGAAATGCCGGGCCATGCCAGTGCCGCCGCCGTAGCATACCCCTTCCTGAGCCTGAAAACTCCCGGGGAAGTGCCCACCACATTCATCGTCAATACGGCCTTCGATCCCACCTCGGAAAAAACTTATGCCTTCCTGTCCGATGTTTTGGATGAAATCACGGCACTCTTCCCCGGCAGAATCATCCACATTGGCGGAGATGAGGTGCGCTATGACAAGCAATGGAAGGGTGTTCCGGAAATTGAGGAATTCATGAAAAAAAACGGCATGAGAAGTTATGCGGACGTCCAGATGCATTTCACCAACCGCATGTCCGGCATTATTGCCCAAAAAGGGCGCAACATGATGGGATGGAATGAAATTTACGGACATGACGTCAATGGGGACGGAGGAGGAAAAGCCGGCGCCAAACTGGATACAAACGCCGTCATCCAGTTCTGGAAGGGCAACACCGGCCTGGCTAAAAACGCTATCCGGGACGGACACGACGTTATCAATTCTCTCCACACCTCCACCTATTTGGATTACAGCTACGGCAGCATTCCCCTGCAAAAGGCATACGGGTTCGAACCCGTTTTCCCCGGGTTGGAGGAACAGTACCATTCCAGAGTCAAGGGACTGGGCGCCCAAGTATGGACGGAATGGATTTCCACACCGGAACGCCTGCACTACCAGGCATTCCCCCGTGCCTGCGCCTTTGCGGAAGTCGGCTGGACTCCCGCCGGTAAAAAGGATTTTCCGGATTTCAAAAAACGCTTGAAAGCGTATAGCGAGCGTATGGAGCTGATGGGGATCAAGTTTGCCCGGAACGTCATCAGCCAAATAGACAAATCTGACTTTTTCAATACGCCCAGGATTGGCACATGGACGCCTGCCACCCTGACCCGGGAGGAACATTCGTTTGACGTTACCAAACTGGTCAAAGCGTCCGGCAAACACACCGTCACCCTGCTGTACGACAAAGGTGCCCACGCCATCGAAATCGAATCCGTAGCCCTGTATGAAAATTTCCGGGAAATCTCCCGGGACGCCCATGCAGGCAGAAGCGGCGCCCATAAGGAAAATATCCAGTACATTCTGAATGCCCCGGAACCCAGGCAAGGAGCAACCTATACTGTCAAAAAAAATTCAAAGGGGACGGAGGCCGGGATTCCCACGGGACAGTGTATTTTGAAACGCCATAAAAACACCGTCCCCGTCCTATACCAGAAACAGCAGGGGCTTCACACAGAACCCCTTTTACTCCGACAAACGGAGCACAGCATCCGCAGACTCATGGTTACGGACACGAGCCTTTCAGCATCATCGGCCTCCCAAGGGTGCCGGCATGTCTTTTCATAGAGGAAGACGCCCCTTTCCATCAGGTGGCACGAAATTGATACTTTAAACCACAGAAAGGCTTACCCTGAAATCAGCCTTGCCTTAACAAGGCTCCGGAGGTCGTTGCTTGCGAACCTCCGGAACCTGAACAACCGTGAATCGGCGTAAGATGATTTTCATCCGGGAAAGCCAGACGGAATTTACATGTTATCATCTACCACTTTTTCCACATACTGGAAAAAAGATGCTTCCGTCCTCCCCGCTGATTCCATAGTCTCTGACATCCTCAATATTCGCATTCTTGATTCGGGTAATAATATAGACTTTGGAGTACAAAATCCCCCATTCCCCCATACTTTTTCTTATCAAACCAGATATGGTGGTTATAGTATGGTTCAAAATAGATGGTGCCTCCGTCTATCGGATCGGAAATCGGGCCGGAATATTTGACAACAATATGGCTGATTCCCTTGTAACACCATTCCCTGCCGCATTGAGGATTTTTTGGAAAGGGTGGTGCTCATTTCAATGGTGGTGTCCATGACATCATAGGACAACCTATCCTCATCATGGTATTTGATTCCTTTTTGAGGCAGATTGAACTGATTTTTGATGATGACTCCATCATAAATGAGACGTCCCCCTTTCCATTCCGTCTTCTGCGGCACTGTTTCCCCTTTCAAGAGACAGATTCCTGAGAGAGAAACCATTATTGCACAGGCAATTTTATTCATTGTTATTTTCTACTTTGTTGTTGTTTCAGCAATTCCTTATTGAGGAATTTTTCATTTCCTGAACAGTTTTTTCAGGAGGGGTCTTCGCATCGTCCCGATACTGCCTCCAGTCGATGCGCAGCTTGGCCATCAGGCGCAATTCGCTGAGAGAAAAAAAGGAACAGTACCCGGGGCATTCGGCATGAAATCCCGGGACCTGTTGCCAATATAATAAATCTGGCTCTGCTCCCAAGAACGCTTCATGGTCTCATCGAAGGAAGCTCTCACACGGTCGTCGCTTACTCTGGCTTCCCACTGGAGGCAGTCCGCCAGGCAACCACCCTCGGCCCGACTCTTCCGGGCCTGCCGCCACAGGGAAAGAATATACCTGTTCTGAAGACTGCACGCAGCCGGAGTAAGGTACTTGCGCGTATACTGCAACTCATACAGAGGCTTGCACACAGCCTTTTCCCTCTGTCCCAGAGTAGCTCCACTCACCCTTTCCGGAGTGGGGACAATACCGGCCAGAGCACCGGATACGTAATAAGGCAGTTCCTCAGGCATTCGAATTTCCCACGGTATTTTTTCATTCACAAACACGCCGTTTAAAATGGTATTAAAGGAACCGTTCCGGCAAATACGGAACAGGTAAATCCCCCCTTTCCTGCTCATGAACCTTTTATAAACCCCGGACCCCGCAAATCTGGAAACGCGTGTGCGCGCCTCCACCGGGTAGGAATACCACTGCTCCATGGATGCAGCAAGTTCCTTCCCCCAATTATTCTGTTCTCCTATCGCAAGATCCCCCTCAATATTGAACTGGAACACAAGGGGAGCGGTGGAAGGGTGCCTTCTGGCTTCCACCACGTAATCCCGCCTGGATTCATTGGTGAGATAACCGTTGGGATTGTAAAAATACAGGGCTATTTCATGGACACCTTCCGGCACCTCTACGGCTACCCATATATCGGGTCCGTCCACAAAGCCCGGATACACTTCTCCGTGGTCATCCCACTCCGCCTCTGTCCGCACGGAATCCGTAGGGTCGAAAAGAACGTTGCGGTTATCATTTTCCTTGATGCTGTGCACCCACCAGCGCAAAGCGTCCCCTTTCTTGCGGTTGAGCCCCATCAGCCCCTGAATCCAGTAGGGAGACAAGGCCCCCTTGTATCCGGGATGTCCGGGAACGGAAGAAAGAGTACGGAACTTGATAGGCTTGGCTTTGAATTCGGAATTGCTCATGGGGGCATTCGTGGCGCACAGCGTGGCACGCGTGTGCCCGTACTTCCCGCACCAGTCCCCTTTTGTAGTCCAGTCCTCCCCCCGGAACACAATATTCTTCCCCGCATGCGCATCGGACCCCAGCCTTTCCAACCTTCTGAGCACCACAGAAGGCTCCTCCATCTGCGCCGGACGAGGGAACGGGACTTCATTGTCCATCTGTTCCCTGTCCAGTTTATAAGCCAGAGTCCCCTTTTTCAGACGAACAAAGCCCCGTCCGTATGTCGCCGCCCAAACACTCCCGTCCTGAAGCGCCAGCAAGGAAGGAACATCCACGTTTTCCAGCCCCTTCCTTATTCTCTGATTCACCGTCATTTTTTCAGCATCCAGAACATCCACTCCCTGCATCCGGTAGCCGATGAAAATTTCCTTTTCCTGCTGGATAATGGAAGAAATAAAATCTTCAGACAACATTCTGGAATTCGACTCCCCCGGCACCGCAGTCTTCCGTGCGGCAGAACCATACAGATGGTTGTTTTTCTGGGCATAATCACGCCCTCTCATATAACGCCAAGAACTAATGCCGTTACTGTACGCCAAGCCTGAGCAGGTACCTACCAACACCTGGCCCTTATCCGTACAAGTCAAAACATTGCAGATATTGGAAGGCAAACCATCACCATACGGCTGGTACGGCTGACGGGAGAATTGCCTGTTATCCCAGTACCAGGGAGCCTGAACATTTTTCCACTGCATATACTTTGACTGGCGCGAAGAGCAGGATACCCCGCCGCAAGCATAGGCCAGCCACAAATTCCCCCTGGTATCAAAACCTGCGGAAGCCGCCTGGTCTTCCACCAGGCCGGTGGACCTGTCCAGCGTCTTCCATGAATCGCCTGCAGGATCGTAAATGGATACGCCTCCGGATGTGGCGACGGCCACCTCCCCGGAAACGGGAGAAATGGCCAAAGCATAAACATGCTCTCCATTCAGGGCATTGCTGCGGTCATACATCTTCCATTCCCTTCCGTTAAAAACGGCTACGCCGCTGTCATCCGTGCCCGCCCAGATGCGCCCCTGCCTGTCCTCCGCGATACAGGTGAAATTCTTTCCTTTGGGGAAACCGGAATAATAATCCATATTAAGCCACGATTTTTCATATGTCCGGTCCCCAATCTGAAGGCGGTAAATGCTTTCTTTTTCTCCTACGGCCCAAATGGAGCCGTCGCCAGCTACCAGCGTGCCGCGAATAAAACGGACCGGACATTCCGGAAGTTGCTCCGGTATCTGGACGGTTACGACCTTTCCTGCCGCCCACGCCCCCAACAAAAGGAAAATCAACACAAATGTCCCTACGAAGTGTTTGAATTTAATCAACATAACCAACTATCTCCTGATTATTGCAGGATAATATTATCGGTTTTTATCATTGTCAACGCCATTTTCAATTTATTGTCAAGTTTATCCAAACAAAATACGGCATAATTCGTTTAGAATTATGCACATAAACAATTTAATATATGTTAGTTATATTAAAAACATCAATTCCAAGAAAATCCTCACTAATACTTTTTTATGCTTGGATGGGAAAATACAGGGAACAGGCCTGATAGCAACGTCCGGCATTTCGTTTTTTCAACATGTTTTCCCCGGTTATTCTCTGATTCAAATTTCAAACCTACCATGCGTTTCCCCATATAAAGTTATATTTACCGGCCTTTTTTGAGGCAGGAGAATAAACACAGCTCAAGATCCGAAGGAGAAGCCATCTACTCTTCCGAAGCGGCAATAGGAGGCAATATGGACGTTCCCGGAGGAGGGCTTCCCGATGATGGCCAAAGAAAAAGAAAGTGTTGTCCTCACCAACACGAACAATTCTTCCGGACCTGATTCCAGCAACCAGTTCCGGCATAGTCACGCAGCACCCTTCCGACCATGAATGAGGTATTGCTTCATAAAGCGGGACTGACGGTCAACTGTATATTAAAGCCACCAAAGGAAAGGAGGGAGGAACCAGTCCGACAGGCGGAAAAGAAGAAAGCGAAGACAAAAAAGATGGAATAAAGCCCCCGGTTTTCTCCCTAGATGGCCTATCCGGGCGATTATAATAGCGGTCTGCAGGTTTCTGTTGAGCCCCAAGCCGGGGGTATGAAACACCGCCTCCCTAAAAGATACGGCCAAATTCACGACAGATAGAATTATGCCGTCCCGTACGTTCTTTCCTCATACCCAGGTGCCAATTATTACTTCTAGATAAACGGAAAAAACGAACCTCCCTGACCTATCCAACCCCTCCGGATTATTTCTGGAGAGGAAGGTGTTCCGTTCCACAACAAAGAAAAGGAACATATCATTCTGCATCCGGCCCATAGCAGAACAGCCTTTCCGCCCCGGATTACCTCCCTGGGGCTGTTGAATACCCTGCTGAAATATCGAAACGTATCAAATAAACACTTATTAAAGCTCCGCAGCCGTCAGGTCCACGCACAAACCTTGACAACTGCGGAGCTGCGCTTACACACACTTATTCATCCAACAAAAATCGCTCAGCAGAGCTTCTTCCATCAGGAATGGTGGAAAGCCGTTCCTTCTTCCGCCGTCATCGGAGAAGAGACCGGGTGTTTCTCGAAGAAAGAGAGCATGCGCTTGTAGTCTTCCAGGAACAGGTCTGCCAAATCTTTGGAGAAGCCCTGGCGAACCATGACGCGCATCACCACCGTATCCTGACAGTTGGCAGGGGCGTGAAGGCGGGCACCTGCCAACCGCGGGTTCTCAGCTTGTCCGAAAGGTCAAAGAGCGTGTAGTTCGCACGGGCTCCATCCTTGATGAAGAAGCAGACGGCGGGAATACCTTTTTCCGGATCGCCCGTACAAATGAATTCATACGGCCCCAGTTTGGAAAGCTCATCTGAAATGTACTTCGCTACTTCGTAGGCCTGTGTATGGATGTTCGTATAGCCTTCCTTGCCCAGTCGGATGAAATCATAATACTGGCAGATAATCTGTCCGGCCGGTCGTGAGAAGTTAATGGCAAAATTGGGAATTTCCCCGCCAAGATAGTTGACATTGAAGATCAACCCTTCAGGCAGTTCGGAAATATCTCTCCAAACGACCCAGCCCACTCCGAGCGGAGCCAATCCGTATTTATGGCCGGAAGCACTGATGGACTTGACGCGGGGAATGCGGAAGTCAAAGACAAGATCCGGGGCGCAGAACGGAGCAAGGAAACCGCCGCTGGCTCCATCTACATGGATGTCAACGCTGATGCCGGTCTTGTTTTCATAATCATCCAGGGCCTTGGCAATCTCCGCCGGCAATTCATAAGCACCCGTATAGGTCACTCCGAACGTGGGAACCACAACGATGGTGTTCTCATCAATCTGTTCCAGCATCCGGTCAACATCCATCTTCCATTTTCCGGGCGCCATCGGGATTTCACGCATTTCAATATCCCAATAGCGGCAGAACTTGTGCCAGCAGATTTGGACAGGGCCGCATACCAGGTTGGGCTTGTCAATGGGTTTGCCGGCGGCTTTCCGGCGGGCTCTCCAGCGCCACAGGGCGGCCATGCCTCCAAGCATGCATGCTTCACTGGAACCGATAGTGGAACAACCAATAGGCTTTTCATTCTGGCTGGCATTCCAAAGATTGGCAATAATGGCAGCGCAACGCATCTCAATAGCGGCTGTCTGGGGATATTCATCCTTGTCAATCATGTTCTTGTTAATGCTGAGATTCATCAGCATCCTGACCTGCTTTTCATCCCAGGTCTGGCAGAAGGTTGCAAGATTCTGGCGGGCATTGCCGTCCAGCATCAATTCATCGGACACCAATTGGAAAGCGTCCTCCGCGCGCATCGCATAATCCGGGAACTCATCCTTGGGGAGAAGGTTATCTGCTTCCGGAGAACCGAAAATGGAATTTTCCGCCCGGGCTGTATCGGGTTTTTGATTTGGATCAAACATGACGGTATCTATTGTTTCATCGTTTCCGGGCCAACCGTGAAAGGCAACCCGCATGAAGGATAGAAGCACCCGAGAATAAAAGCGTTCATATTTCCATTGTCATTATCCTAGGTATAATTTTCCCGGAAAAACACAGAGTCGAGATTTATTTCATCATTCATTGATGACTAAAAATTATTTAATTGCAAATATCTTTATAAAAACTCGCCAATATCTCCAGATAACTTTATGTATGACATCTCCATATTATGACAGTTAAGAGAAACGGACGTTTTCGGATGCAATTCCCAGACGGGATAATGTGTTACCCCCTATCTTAACAATACAACATCCATTGGAAAAAACTGTGTCACGGACTTTTACGGTTCCTGATGCTGAGGCGTGCATGCGCACTTTCAGAAAGGGAAAAATACGGATTAACCCGAATTTCCATCAAAAAAACTGCTGCACAATAATAAAACCAACATCGTGGAATCTTCCCCGCTTTTCCTGATGAGCAACTTCTGGTGCAGACAGGGGGAAGAAATACCCAACCTATACCGGGTTAATGCCGTGGCAAGTTACACCCTTTTAAGCCACGGCTGGCAGCAGAGGTACCTTCTCCCCCTCCCTGCACTTTTTACCCGGTCAACAGGTGGCATTCCTTCAAGATTACTCCCGTTCAATTTTCCGGAAGGTATCCTTCACATAAAGTACATGCGGATAAAGAATGGAATCCGGAGCTACTTTGGGATGATTGAATTCCGCTATTTTTCGCATTCCAACACGTTGCATCACAGCTTGTGAAGGGAAATTCACGCAAGCAGTAAAAGAATATACCCTGTCAAAGCCGAATCGTGCAAAACCATGTTTCAGGCATGCACGGGCGCCTTCCGTAGCGTATCCGTACCCCCAGGCTTCCGGCACAAGCCTCCAGCCTATTTCCACACACGGTGTAAAGTCCGCTTCAAAATCAGCCCAATGAAAGCCGAGAAGTCCGATCAAGGAACCGGAATGTTTCAATTCCACTGCGTACAATCCATACCCTCTTTCATCCAGTTCTTTCCGTATACGGTTCCACATGGAAAGAGAATCCTTTTCCGTCATGACACCGGGAAAAAAACGCATCACCTGGGGATTGGCGTTCATACGCAAAAAAGGCCAGTCTTTTTCCCGCCACTCCCGTAACACCAGGCGTTCAGATTCCGGCAATGACAGTTTTCCTCCCGGCATGGCCTTAGTTGTACATGGAAAGCTCTGTTTCCAGCTCCGGGCAGCGATTCACGCGAAACCGTTCATCCAGTTCCAGAATTTGGCTATGGCCCAGGCTGTCCTTGATGGTGAGATTGACTTTGGAACGACCGGGATACCTTTTTAGAATATCCCGTATCTGTTCCAGATTTTTTCTCGTGTGGCGGAGGGGACTGACAATGATATTCAGAGGCCCCTGATCCCCGGATTTGGATTTGCGCTTTTTGCCTCCAAGTGGGTCAATGCTCTGGGCAGCCACGCTTTTGGAGGATGTACGGTCATCCTCCCGGATGTTGGCTCGCACGGAGACGAAAACGCCCGGCTCCAAGCCTCCCTCCATTTCCTGAGCCTTTTCATAAACATCCGACCACAACAACACTTCTATGCTGCCGCCGGTAAAATCTTCCAACGTCAGAATGGCGAATTTTTCTACCGGCCTTGCTGATTTTTGGGGTGACGGAACGAACCATGCCGGCAATCTGGTGCTTCTGCTTGAGTTCGTGTGGTTCCAGCGTGTCAATGAGTCCTATGCGGGTATATTTTTCCGCATCAATGACACCGCGCATGGAGTCCAAGGGATGGCCGCAAAAATAAGCGCCCAACAGATCCTTTTCATCTCCCATACGCTGCTCCTTGGACCACTCTGGAACGGCAGGTTCATCCTTCACCCTGGGCGCTTCAAAGGTCATGTCAAACAGAGACCCCTGCCCCAGAGCCTTATCCTTATGTACCTGGGAAGCTCCGCTGAGGGCCAGGTCCACACGTTCGAACAGAACACAACGCGGCTCCAGCGTCCAGTCCAGCGCTCCCGCACGAATCAGGGATTCCAGAATCTTTTTGTTGACAGATTTGGAATCCAGCCTGTTACAAATGTCCTCCATACTGGAAAATTCCCCATTCTTCTCTCTTTCTTCCAGAAGAATCTGCATAGCCCCCTCTCCCACGTTCTTAATGGCCGCCAGCCCATAACGCACGGCCAGCTTGCCGGAGGGCATTTTCTCAGGAGTGAACTTGAGCATGGATTTATTCACATCGGGAGGCAGGATCTCAATACCCATGCGATTGGCTTCCTGAATGAACACTCCGATTTTGTCATTGTTCGCCTCATTAGACATCAGCCCGCAGAGGAATTCCACAGGGAAGTGGGCCTTGAGATAGGCCGTCCAGTAGGAAATATGCCCGTAGCAGGCGGAGTGGGATTTATTAAAACCATACCCGGCGAATTTTTCAATCTTGTCAAAGATAGCTGTAGCCGTTTTTTCATCAATCTGATTTGTTTTCCAGCATCCTTCCACAAAGTGGGCCTTTTCCTTGGCCATCTTCGCCGGGTCTTTCTTGCCCATGGCGCGCCGCAGAAGGTCGGCCCCGCCAAGCGTATAGCCGGCCAGCAGCTTGGCCGCCGCCTGCACCTGTTCCTGGTAGATCATCACGCCGTAGGTTTCCCCACTGACCTGTTCCAGCAAAGGATGCTCATACTCCACCTGGCGCAGTCCCTTCTTCACTTCAATCATTTCATCCATAAACTGCATGGCTCCCGGTCGGTAAAGAGCCAGCAAGTCAATGATGTCTTCAATTTTCTGAATCCCGTAACGGCGGCAAGTGTCCACCATACCGCCGGATTCCAATTGGAAAACCCCCATCGTATCCCCCCTGTTCAGCAAGTCCAGGGTTTCCCGGTCATCCAGAGGGACGGAATCCAGTTTGAACTCCGGCACGCGCCAGCGGGCGTATTGCTCCGCATCATGCATGACGGTCAGGGTTTTCAAACCCAGGAAGTCCATCTTCAAAAGCCCCACTTCATAAATCGCGCTCATGTCGCACTGGGCGACGACAGCGGCATGAGGATCGGACAGATCGTCACGGGTAAGGGCCACATGCTCGTCCAGGGGACGGTCACCGATCACAACACCTGCCGCATGTACCCCCCCACGTTGCGGATCAAGCCTTCCAGGCGGGTCGCGTACCCCCACAATTCCGCATACCCCTCATCAGAGGCAATCAACTCCCTCAGCTCCTCGTTACTCTTGTAGCTGGACTGAAGAGTCCCCTTGGGGCCGGTTTCGATAAGTTTGGAAATACGGTCCCCGTCCGCATAGGACATATCCATCACACGGGCTACATCCCTGAGTACGGACTTGGCCCCCATGGTGCCGTACGTAATAATGTGGAAACAGCGCGCTCTCCGTATTTCTGCCGAACATAATCAATTACTTCCGGCCGGCGTGTCTGGCAAAAGTCAATATCAATATCCGGAGGGCTGACGCGTTCCGGATTTAGGAAACGTTCAAAGATTAATCCGAATCTTAGAGGATCTATGTTCGTGATTTTCATGGCATAAGCCACCAAGGAACCGGCTGCGGAACCGCGACCGGGACCTACGGGAATGTCATGATCCTTGGCCCAGTTGATGAAATCCGCCGTAATCAGGAAATAGGAGGGAAATTTCAACTGGTTGATAATTCCAAGTTCATAATCCAGACGATCGCGCAATTCCTTATCTGCAGCTACACGTTCCTTTCCGTACCGTTCTTCCAGTCCCTTATAGCATACTTTACGCAGGTATTCTTCGCGCGACGACCCGTCCGGCGTGCCGAATTCGGGGTATTTCTCCGTACTGGTGGAATCCAGCTTGATGGTAACATTGCACCGTTCCGCAATTTTCAACGTATTTTCCACGGCCTCCGGATAATCCTTGAACACCTCCCGCATTTCCTCTGGAGATTTCAAATACACTTCCGTGGAATAGCGCATGCGTTTTGGGGGGAAGCCAGTTTTTCGTTGGTTCCGATGCAAATCAGAACATCGTGCATGTCGTGATCTTCCTTCCTGAGGAAGTGCACGTCATTGGTGGCAACAATGGGGGTATTGGTCTTGCGGGCGATACGCACCAGCTCCGGCAGGCATTTTTTCTGTTCCTCCATGCCATGGTCCTGAAGCTCTACAAAAATATTGTCGTCCCCAAAAATATCCTTTAGCGCCAGAAGGGCTTCCTCTGCTTTTTCAGGCTGGTCATTGAGCAGCCACTCATTAAGCGGTCCGGCAATGCATGCTGTACAACAGATGAGGCCCTCATGAAATTCCCCTCAGGGTTTCCATATCCACGCGGGGTTTATAATAAAAGCCTTCCAAGTGGGAACGGGACACCAGTTTAACCAGATTCTGCCACCCGGTTTCATTTTCCGCCAGCAAAAGGAGATGTGTGTATTTGCGGCGGCCGGGAAGCTGTTTTTTCACGCTGATGGGCGTCGGGGAAAGGTAAACCTCGCAACCAAAGATAGGCTTTACCTCCTGCTTCTGCGGTCCTTCCGGATGCTCCTTGTTCCAGGCGGCCACGGATTTATTGAGGCTGTTTGTCTCCATGACCAGTTCAATGGCTCCGAACAAATTGCCGTGATCCGTAACAGCAACGGCGGGCATCCCCATGCGGGAACACTCAGCAATGAGGTCCTTGATATGGACGGCGCCGTCCAGAAACGAATATTCCGTGTGATTGTGAAGGTGTACGAAGGAACCGGGCATGGATGAATCCTGTAAGCGGCTAATAAAGGAAATCAGCGGTGGACAGCGCATTCGGCCGTCATGGCTTCCACGCATTCCCGGATAAGGTCCGGGCCGCGATAAACGAAGCCGGTATAAAGCTGCACCAGGCTGGCTCCAGCCTTGATTTTGGCGACGGCATCCGCCCCGTTCATAATGCCTCCAACGCCAATGATCGGAATACGTCCTTTCAATTCGGAAGCAAAAGCTCCAATAACTTCCGTGGACCGTTCCGTCAGAGGAGCGCCGGACAGGCCGCCTGCTTCTTCATGCCGAGGATTGGCCTCTACCCCGACGCGGGAAAGAGTCGTATTCGTAGCAATAAGACCATCCAGTCCCTCATCCAGAAAAACGCGGCTGAGCTCCGCAATATGCTCATCTGTCACATCAGGAGCCACTTTCATAAAAATGGGCACATGGCGACCCGTTTCCGCAGCCAGGTTGGATTGCTCCGATTTCAGGGAAGCCAGCAGACGGGCAGCGGGTTCCGCCGCCTGAAGGTCGCGCAGGCCTGGCGTATTGGGAGAAGAGAAATTAATGGCTATATAATCCGCCACAGGCCAGGCCGCACGCAGACAAGTAAGGTAATCCTGGGCGGCATCCTCATTGGGAGTTATTTTATTTTTCCCAATATTGACACCCAGAACACCGTGAAAACGAGTGGCGGAACGAATGTTTTCCACTCCGGCGGCAATACCTTCATTGTTAAATCCCATCCGGTTGATAATAGCTTTCTGGGGAATCAGCCGGAACAGGCGGGGCTTTTCATTGCCCGGTTGCGGCCGGGGCGTCAGCGTACCCACTTCCACAAAACCGAATCCGGCCTGGCCAAAAAGCGCTTACCGTATCCGCTTCCTTGTCCATTCCGGCGGCAAGTCCCACCCGGTTGGGGAATTTCATCCCCAGGATTTCCACAGGATCAGAAGGAACTTCCCCCATTACTAGAGGCAGTACACGCATTTTTTCTGCCAGGCGCAACCCCCACAAGGTCACCTTGTGGGCAGTTTCCGGATTCATTTGGAATAATACACTTTTAGCGGCGGAATATAAGGCGGGTGACACAATGCGGGGAGTGTATCACACCCTCTTTTAGGGTCAAGAATGGGAAGCGTCTTGCCGGGATGATTTTATCCGGTACAATCCCTTGCCATGAACAGGAAGGAATGCCTCTCATCCTGCCGTCTGTACGGTATTGTAGATATGGGATATACAGCTGAACATCAACTACTCCCTGTAACAGAAAAACTATTGGCAGGCGGCCTGCGCATTCTCCAGCTAAGGGCAAAAAACCATAACCCGGAACACATTGAAAATATGGGGCGCCAGCTTGCCCCCCTGTGCCGTAAATACGGCTGTCTTTTCATCATCAACGATTATCCTGAAATTGCCCTGAACATCGGCGCAGACGGCGTCCATCTGGGACAGGATGACGGAGACTTGGCATCCGTAAGGGGGCTGCTGGGAAAGGATGCCGTTATAGGACGGTCCACGCATAGTCCTGAACAGGCCCTGGGTGCATGTGGAGAGCAGGCGGACTATATCGGGTTTGGGCCCTTGTTCCCCACGGGTACCAAACCGGGAAGACAGGCCATTGGCCTGGAAGACATCGCAAGCGTACAGCAACAGCTACCGGAAAATTTCCCTGTCTTCTGTATCGGCGGCATCAATGGGAACACACTGCTCTCCGTACTGGAGACGGGGGCAAATAGGGTAGTCATCGTTTCCTGGCTGCTTACACACCCCGACATCACGGGAACAGTCAGAACTCTCAGAAAAGAACTGGGAGAAGCGTAACGAAAAACGCGCACCCCATCCATGTTATCCCTGCCTTTCCTCTTCCTCCGGAGACAGAGCCGGACGGGAGATCAGAAAAACGGCGGTATTCACAATCATCTGCAAAATGTGCTCCTGATCCTTCATCCACGGTTCCTTTTCTTGAAGATCCATGCACGCGACATATTTCCCCAACGTAGCATGGAAGATGGAACTCATGATATGCGCATGCCAAGATAAGGAAAGCTCATCATCCCACGGACAGAATCTCCGAATTCTTGCTATCATCTCCTGGATAGATGGAGCATAAAATTCATCATAGATTTTTCTTCCAAGATATTCCGGCTCCTGCGGCAAACGCCACAATAAACGGACATGATCCGGCCCTCCCAGGCTCTCATCCAGAAATAGCCGAAAAGCAGGTTCTATAAATGCACGGGCATACGCCCTCAGGGACGGATGAAGATCCGCCTCTTTCAGCATCTTCATGCGCGCTTTCATCAGAGGTTCCGCATATTGTCTGTAAACAGCCAGATACAGTCCCTCCTTATTCTCAAAATAGTAAACGATAGAAGCCAGATTAACTCCTGCTTCAGAAGCGACCGCCCTCATGGTCACGCCATTAAATCCCCTGAGGGCAAAAAGCTTCTGTGCAGCACGGAGGATTTTGCCGCTGGTTTCCGCAGAACGGTCGGACTGGGATTTGCGGGTAGAAGACATCTCCTAAACAATCAGACAATGCGCCGCCTAGCGGGAAGAACGGCTTGAGCCGATGGCTTTTACCAACTGTTCCATGTTTTGGGAGGACTGAATAGGCTTGCCGTCCTTGTCCACCAGAATCATGGTAGGGATACCGCGTGGAGCCACCTTCTTGGCAAGCTCCGTCAAATCCTCTTTCAACAGGATAGGCCATGGCATGTTATTGGCAGCAGCCCATTTTTGGGCGGCATCCAGGTTCTGGTCCAGATTGCACATGATTACTTCCACATCCGGATTATCCTTTACCACCCTGTTATAGGCCTCCACGCTGTGAGGCGCATTCCGGCAGCAAGGACCGCACCAGCTTGCACTGAAATACAAAATGAAATGCTTGGGATTCAATTTCCCGTCCCTCTTTTTAAGTTTGCCGTTTTCAAGCATGTAAGTCTTTCCCTTCATCTCCTCCGCCACAGGGCCGGACGGCATGGACGACCATTCTGCAATAGGCTTGCCGATAACTTCCTTGTGTTCCTCCAGCCATGCGCGATCTTCATCGGAAAGCTTTTCCAGCGGCATCGTAATGGGCTTTTTAGCCGTCGTCACCAATTTGACGGTCTTCATATTCAGGGCTACTGGACGGGCTTCCACCGTACTGCCCGTATTTTTATTAGTCCAGGTGCGGAGGGAAGGATCATCCGCTACTCCGGAAGAATCCGCCCAACAGAGAGAGGACCCCATCATGAATGTGGATGCCAATAAGATACACCAAGATGAAAATTTCATACACATAATGCTAATATACTATTTCTTATCTTCCATGTCGAGAAGCTGATTCCAAAATTTGCCTGGCCCGGGCATGTCCCGGGTCGCGGCGCAGGGCTTCCGCGGCAGCGGCAGCGGCCTCACGGTACCGCCCATTGCGGTAAAGCATCACCGCAAGAGTGAAAGGAATATCCGCATTTCCCTTTTCCAGGGAAGAACAGTTTTCCAAATCCTGCAAAGCCTGCTCCAGCCGGCCCACTTTTTCATTCAACAGAGCACGGTTAAACAAAGCACGAATAAAGGAAGGCTCTATTTTTAAAGCTTCGTTAAAGGATTCCAAAGCTCCCGACTCATCATTATTTTCAATCTGGCCCAGTCCCAGGAGATACCACAGATTGGCATCCCTGGGAGCCAGGCGTACAGCCTCTTGCATCTGATCCACCGCCTCCCGGCTGCGGCCTTGAGAAGCCAGGAAAACGGCATAATCACGGTGCACCACGGATGAAGTGGCATCCCATTTCAAAGCTTTGGAAAACCACAATTCCGCAGTTTTCACATCCTTACGGCTAATGGCTATCTGGGCCAGCTTCATAGCTCCGGAAGGCTGGTCCGCCTGATGCAAAGCGGCAGCAGTAAGCTCCTTCATTCCCGGACTGTCCGGAGGCAGGGAATCCCGGAGAGCCCATTCCGCCTGCAAGCGCACGACCCTGAACGGATCATTAAGAAGTTTGCCCGCAGCAGGATTACCCACTCGCCCCATCACTTTGGCGGCGGCGGCTCGCGTCAGAGGATCCGGGTCCTTAACCGCCGCCGCGGCCACTTCCTGGACGGCGGGTTCATGAGCCCATGCATCCATCAAATCCAATAACGTAGCGCGCCATGCACCCACTTCCTCCCTCTTAAAACATTCCATAAGCAGAGGCAAAACATCTTCCTTTCCTTCGTAGGCATGCTGAACGGCCCTGGTCCGTTCCCTGTACTGCGCCATTTTGGGTTTAGCTCCGTAATATTTCTTTACCGCCTCCGCAGCCCATTCATTGCTTTTTTTCCTCGTGGCACATGGTACAGGCATTCGGAATCCCCAACTCTACGCTCAGCAAAGGATCAGGAGAATTGAAGAATGATCCCTGCGGGGGTCCCCGAGCCATATACAGGCTTTCCGGCATATGGCATTCCACACACCGGGCACCCATGCTGGACTGAGGACATGGCGTATGCGTAGCCATGTCAATAACGGGAGCTTTTACGCCGTTTACCGCTTCTCCAGTACCGTGACACCTCAAGCAGAGCGTATTATCTTCTTGAGGAAGCTTCAGTGTTCCCGTATGCGGATCATGACAGTCCAAACAGGTCACTCCCGCCTTGCCCATACGGCTTAACCTCAGACCAGTCTCGCAATAATCCTCATCCCTTTGCATGCCATTGGGCCAGAAAACGCCGGGCTGCACGGGAAGCACCAGTTGGAAATGATTGTCAAAGCGGTCACCTACGGCAAAATCATGATCAAATTCATCCCTCCGGGCATGGCAGGAAGCGCAGTTATCATGAATCTGCTGTGGCGTTAGCTTGTTCCTGGTGGAAATCATGCAACCCGTCCCCGCCTCCGGCTTGTCCAGCAGGGGGCCGTGGCATTGAATGCAAGTCACTCCGGGTTCCGTCCAGGTAGAAGCATACCGATCTTTAACAGGATCATAATTCTTATGGAACAAAGACATGTGGCACCACGCGCACTGCGTGTTCCAATTCATGCCTCGTCCTGTCCAGTGCCCCCAGTCTCCCGGCTGGCGGGACTCCTTGCCGAAAATATCAAACCATTCTTTGCGGTTCACGTCCCATGCAGCGCTCAAGGTATGAAAACCGCCGTCCTTGGCAGGAACCAGATACTGCACCAGGGGAATTCTCCCTGTGGCCCATTCCGCGCGCCAGGAGGTTGAAGACTGACCGTCATGGACCATGCGCCCGTGACCATTCGTAGAGAATTGGAGAATGCTGCCATGAGCGTCCAGCTTCATGTTATGGAACGCTTCAGATTCCCATTGATCTCCCAGTTTGCGGAATGCCCAGGCATGGTCTGAACCGGCCCACTGACGGAATTCCTTTTTCATGACATGCTCCGCACTGCATGGAAATAGGCACCTCATTCTGGTCCCAGTGCTCACTGCCTCCTGAAAAAACAACCGGCTGCGCTGCCGCTCCAGAACGTTTGTCCATCCAGGCCTTCACCATTGTGCCCAGTCCGATCAAAGCCCCAAGAACAACGAGGAGAACCACCCATTTCTTCATGGAAGGGCGGTTCACAGGGGCATCAGCAGATTCAGGGGCGGACATGGCGGAAATATTCTGCCATATCATACGCGCTCCACCAAGGAACTTTTTACATCAGGCAGCACAGTCCTTGACATGCCCAGTCCGTAAACGGCAGATTATTCCTCCTCTTCCAGGACCTCTTCCCGCATCAGGGTAGTAATCCGGGTCACGGTACAGCGCTCCACACCGCCATTCTCCGTCCGGGTCACCTTGAATTCCAGCCCTCTATAGCCGACAGTATCTCCTTTCTCCGCAGGAGCTTCCAGCAAATTAAGAATCAGGCCCCCTACGGTGTCTATTTCCCCGTCCTCCAAATCCATGTCCATGGCCTCCCCCAATTCCTCAATGCGTGCCAGACCGGATACGTCACAGGAGAAGCCCACCGCATCCCTAGGCAACTCCGTCAGCACTTTAATGCGGCCTCGGTCCCAGCCCATTACTTCGGAAAAAACATCCGTCAGGGTCAAAAGTCCGGAAGTCCCCCGTGCTCATCCAGAATAATGGCAAGGCGCACATTGTCCTTCCTCATGATTTCCACCACATTGTCAAACTTCACCGTTTTGGGAACCTTGGGTATGGCATGAATGTATTCAGGAGTCAGAGCCTTTCTGCGGAACATGATACGGAACAGATCGCGGGCATGCACCATGCCCACCACATGGTCCAGATCACCGCGGTAGACAGGGTAACGCGTACGGCGAGTGCGACGCACAATTTCCCGTATCTGCTCATGTTCCGCCCCTTCTGGAATGGCGTCTATCCTGACGCGCGGGGTCATGACCTGGTGTACATACAGATCATCCAGGTCAAACAAGCCGTCCATGATGCGGCCGGATTCCTGCGGCAACGCCCCGTTCTCATGGCTCTCTTCAATAATATACTGGAGTTCTTCCGCAGAATGGTAGTGGGACTTGGATTCATTACGGTCCACACCCAGCAACCCCAGAAAGAAATTGCCCAGGGCATTCATACCCACTACCAGCGGATACAGACATAGCTGGATCACGTACATGGGCATCGCAATGATGAGGCAAAGCTTTGCGGCGTACTGTAGGGAAAGCGCCTTGGGCACCATTTCCCCAAGAACAATATGCAGGTACGTCAGCACCGCCACGGACAGGATGCTGGCTGCGCCATGAGCCACCAGCCAGGAAGCCCAGCCGTACTGCGCCAACCATTCATGGAGCCATCCAGCTACCGCATGCTCTCCGTACATACCCAACCCCAGACTGGCGAACGTGACGCCAAGCTGCGCCGTAGCAATGTAGCGGTCCTGTAACCGGGGCGTTTTCAATATCTGGGAAACGGCGCGCCACCATGTTGCCGGACACACCCATCTGCTCCAATGCCGCACGCGGAGCGCCGAGCAACGCAAATTCTGCAGCCACAAACAGGCCGTTCAGCACAATCAGCAACAGAATAATGAAAACCGTCATCATGCATCCACCCCGCTTTCCATGGCAAATTCATTTTCCTTTCTCTCCGGAGGCAGCAGCAGGATAGAGGAAACACGGTTATGGTCCATCTTTTCCACCACAAGCACGCGTCCGGCGATAATCAGGCGGTCCCCATCCTTCGGAATGCAGGACATGTGCTTGATCACGCAGCCGCCCACAGTAGTGGCGCCATTCATCAAAAAGGGTACCAGGCATTCCGCCTTATGGGCACGCATCATGCCGGGGATGCGCACGGAACCATCCGGAAGGGTTTCCACCTTTTCCCCGGAGCGGATGAATTCCTCATCTATATCTCCCACCATTTCTCCCAGCAGACGTTCCAGCGTCACCAGCCCCACAAACTTACCGTATTCATCCAGAACAAAGGCTTCCTTGGCCCTGTCTTCCCGCAAACGGGCCATCAGCATCTCTACCGTCTGCATTTCCATCACGCATGGCACCTGCCTCAGCATGGAACGGAGAGGAGGCAGAATTCCCTTTTCCGCATAAGCGGATACCATATCTTTAATATGCAGCATGCCAATGACAGATTCACGGTTCCCTTCATACACGGGAATATGGGTATGAGGCCTATCTGCGATCATATTCAAAATATCTTCCTGTGTGGCATCCACATCCAGGCAAACAAGCTGAAAACGGGGAATCATAATTTGTTCCACCGTTCGTTCCGCCAGGGACAAAGCGCTGTGCAGCCGTTCATGCTCATCTTCCTCCAACATCCCGCCCTGGTGACTTTCATCCAGCAGCATATTAATCTCCTGCTGGGAGTGGATGTGCTGATGGCCGCCAGGTGGGAGCCGGAACAGTTTAAGAAGCAACAAACCGCTTCCATTAAGAAAGTCAATGAACCATGCGAAGAAAGCCAGTGTCCATCGCATGGGATAATAAGTATACAAGGCCGCCTGCTTGGGAAACTGAAGAGCCAGGGATTTGGGCATCAATTCTCCAAGAATTACCTGAAAAACCGTCAAGCCTATCAGTACAACAAGAGCGGCTGCAGAATTGGCCATTACGGAGTCCATCCCACCAAACCGCTCAAACAGAGGGAACAGATAGGCGGCCAGTTCAACCTGTCCGTATGCGCCCAGAACCAGACTGGAAATGGTAATGCCGAACTGGCAAGCCGCAATGTAGCGGTCCAGCTCTTTTGTATTTTCCAAAATCTTAAGCAGATGAACAGCCACCCTGCTGCCGTTCTCCGCCATTTCCCGGATCATGTTGCGGCGTACGCTCACTGCGGCGAATTCTGCTGCAACATAAAAGGCGTTGACCAGAATCAGAAAAAGAATAACGAAAGTGACAAAAAGAATCATGTATGGCAGGGGTGTCCGTAAAACGCAACGGGCATCCGCATCATAGGAACCGAAAAAATCCTGTCAAGAACGGGAAACAAAAAAATCTGCCATGCGGAAAGAGCTCCATTCCTCCCGTCCCTTTCCAGCATTCCAAACTTTCTCCTTCCGGCACAGGTAAAAAAATTCCAGCGATCACGCAAGCAGTTGAAGCAACTGCAAAACATCTTTCCAGCAACCGGAAAGCCCCGTTCCCGGAATAACCGGAAACGGGGCTGAGAGTTTAAAGGCTCAACGAAAAACGTTATTCCGTAATGCCGGCGGCTTCTGCTTCGGCAGCCTTGGCATCTCGCAAAGCGGCACGTATGGACATTTTCACGCGTCCCTTGTCGTCAATACCAATGCACTTGGCGGTCACCACGTCTCCGACGCTCACGACGTCCTCCGTCTTGGCGGTGCGGCCTTCGGCCAGTTCGGAGATATGAATCAGGCCATCCTTGCCGGGCAGCACTTCCATAAACGCTCCAAAGGTGGTCGTGGAAACAATCTTACCGGTGTACAGTTCCCCGATTTCAATGGTCTTGAACATGCGGGTGACCAATTCCAAAGCACGGTCCAGGCCTTCCTGCTTGGCGGCGTAAATATGCACGGTGCCATCTTCCTCGATATTGATATCGGCGCCGGATTCGGCCTGAATAGCCTTAATATTCTTGCCGCCGGGGCCGATCAGTTCGCCAATGCGGTCGGCGGGAATTTTGGTGGTCTCAATACGGGGAGCATTCGGGCTCATCTGGGCCGGAGCTGCAATGGCTTCATTCATGACCTTCAGAACATCCGTGCGGCCGGCTTTCGCCACGTGAATGGCTTCCTCCAATATGGAGAGGGGAATGCCGGGCAGCTTGAGGTCCAGCTGGTAGCCTGTCACGCCTTCCGACGTGCCGCAGAGCTTGAAGTCCATATCACCGTAAAAGTCTTCGGAACCGATGATATCCAGCAGAGTTTTGTAAGAGGTGATTTCATGCTGGTCATTCTGTTCCGTCACCAGGCCCACGGAAATACCAGCTACAGGGCGCTTGAGGGGCACGCCGGCCGCCAGCAAAGACATCGTGCCCGCACAGACGGAAGCCATGGAGGTGGAACCGTTGGATTCCATGATTTCAGAAGAGACGCGAATGGCGTACGGGAATTCCTGTTCGCCAGGCACGACCGGAGCGATGGAACGTTCCGCCAAAGCGCCGTGGCCGATTTCCCGGCGGTTCTGACCGCCGAAACGGCCGGTGTCTCCCACGGAGAAAGGCGGGAAATTGTAGTGCAGGATGAAACGCTTTTCATTCACGCTGCCCGTGTAATTGTCCATGTACTGGCGTTCTTCCATCGGAGCGAGCGTCGCCAGGCAAAGGGACATCGTTTCACCGCGGGCGAACATCGCGGAACCGTGCACCACAGGAGGCAGCACATTGACTTCCGCAGTCAGAGGGCGCAGCTGCTTGAGAGCCCGGCCATCGGCCCGCTTGTCCTTTTCCATGATGGAGATGCGGAAAGCCTTTCTGAATATATTCAAAAACCTGTTCCACATCAAAGTCAGTAGCTTCCGGATGGCGTTCCTTGATGGCGGCCTCCACTTCGTCACGCAGGGCCCCCACTTTTTCTGACGCTCCACCTTGGAAGGGGCGTAAATGGCTTCCTCAATACGATCGCCGGCAATTTCATAGCCGATTTCCAGCAATTCCGGCTTGGCAAGGCAAAGTTCATAAGCGCGCTTCTCCTTACCGCAAACGGCGCGGAGCTCTTCCTGCTTTTCGCAAATGACCTTCACGTTCTCCTGGGCGACACGCAAAGCGGCGATAAAATCTTCTTCCGGCAGTTCATTAGCGGAACCTTCAATCATGATGACCTGATCCTTCGTGCCGGCAAATACCAGATCCAGCTGACTATGTTCACGCTGGGAGTTGGTCGGATTGATAACAAACTGTCCGTCAATACGGCCCACACGCACAGCCCCTACGGGTTCGGCAAAGGGAAGATCGGAAACGACACAGGCGGCGGGAAGCGCCGTTAATGCTCAGGATGTCCGGTTCGTTTTCACCATCGGCGGAGAGCAGAAGCGTAATTACCTGCGTATCGTAGAAGTAGCCCTTGGGGAACATCGGGCGCAGGGGACGGTCCGTCATGCGGCACGTCAGGATTTCCTTTTCCGTGGGACGCCCTTCGCGTTTGAAATAGCCGCCGGGGAACATACCCGCCGCAGCGGCCTTTTCCTTGTACTCCACGGACAGGGGGAAGAAGGTTTGCCCTTCCTTGACTTTGGTGGCGCTTACCACGGTCACAAGAACGACGGTATCGCCGCTGCGGACAACAACAGCACCGTCCGCCAAACGGGCCATCTTGCCGGTTTCAATCGTGATAGGATTCGTACCAACGTTGCATTCAACTGAATGTATGCTCATTATATTTTTTGTCTTTCAATCACCCGCAGCCTCATCAGCCCATCCAGGCCGGCTCCGGGCGGGAAGCCTGAATGGCGTCAGGTACGGGCAGTGCCTCAGGAAGATGTTATCCGCAACAGTCCTTTCCCAGAAACAGAGGGAGAATACTGTCCACGCGGCAGGACGCGCATCCCAGATGGATCAAACGCTCCGGCCCAGTCTTACCGGCTTGACAGCCTGTGAAAATCCGAAAATTTCTCAAGGCATGCCCGACAGAAACGTTTCGGGAAACGAATCCCCGAACGTCGAATGAGAGCATAATCCCTGTCAAGGATAATGCAAGCAAATAGTTTGATAACCATAGCAGTCCATTTCCTTCCAGGGCTTTAAATATCCACCCGCATGGGGAGAAAAGGTATTTTTCCCATCTCACCTTCATCCATTCAATATTCTTCGCATTCCTGATTGAAATGCATTACTCCAAGCAAAATATCCGGAAACGTCCGCCTTCCCTTCTTCACAGGAGCGGAAATGCAGGGTTTAAGGACGGACTGAGTATTCCTGCCTGACTCCCATAACAGCCGCCCACTGCTTTTCATCCATATTTTCCTATTCTTTGCGCGGCTGCATCATACCCGCAATACCGGACTTTCCATCCCCAGCAAACATTTACGCAGGAATAAAGGGGCAGTCATGCCAACAAAAACAATCTCCACACTCCAGAATATCTTCTTTCACAAAAAGACAGGCCTTTCAAACTCTCCTGACCAAAACACAAATCCACAGTCACCCGCCATGCCCCCTTCCATGACAACGCTACCATGCCAGCCCCCCATAAAAACAACGGCCGCTGCGGAAAACCGCAACGGCCGAATCAAACGGGAATATGCTCCGCCTTTTAGCGGCGAAGGCCAAGACGCTGGATCAGACTCTGGTACTGGGCCAGATCTTCACGCTTGACGTAATCAAGAACTTGCGGCGCAAAGCCACCATCTTCAACAACCCGCGGCGGGAAGAAACATCATGTTTATTCGTGCTCAGGTGTTCGGTCAGGTGGGCGATGCGCTGGGTCAGGCGGGCAATCTGGTAGCTGGAACTACCGGAATCCTTTTCATGCATCTTGAATTCCTGCAAATTGATTTCGTTACTCATAAGTGTTTTCCTTGAATGTATTTAGCTCGTGGCAGCGGCTAATCGACACTGTGAGGGCGCCAACTATGCATCATCCAGCCCCAAAAGCAATTCAAATTTCGTCATCCCGGGGAATTGCCTTCGGTCCCTGGGAAAGCGGCCCCTCTCCATTTTCCCCGGTGTCCCAGACTTCGCGGTCCTTTTCCGTCACGGGGCGAACCACACGGCAGGGATTACCCACGGCCACTACATTGGCGGGGATGTCCTTCGTCACCACGCTGCCCGCGCCTATCACGGGATTTCTCCCAATACGCACGCCCGGGGCAATCACCGCATGACCGCCTATCCATACTCCATCCTCAATGGTAATGGGCAGAGCAAATTCCAGCCCCTGCCGTCTCAGCCCCGGGTCTACGGGATGCCCGGCAGTATAAATGCCCACGTTGGGACCTATCAGCACGTCATTGCCGATGGTAACGGCAGCGCAGTCCAGCACCACGAGGTTGAAATTGACATACACGCGGTCCCCCAGCCGTATATTGGAGCCGTAATCACAACGCAGCGGAGGTTCCAGATAACACCCCTCTCCCATTTGGCCGAAAAGCTCCCGGGCCAATTCCCGGCGCAGGCTTTCATTTTCCGGAGCGGACTGGTTATAACGGAAAACAAGCCGGCGCGCCCTGAGCCGGGCGGCAGCCAATTCAGAATCCTGGGCATGATATAAACGCCCGGACAGCATGTTATTCCAGTCCTTCGAGGCCATTGGATGAAGAGGGGGTCACAGCGTCCGCCTCAGAAAAAGGCAGCTGCCCGTTTTTCTGTTCTCCAACAGACGGCATGGCGGCGGCATCTTTTTTTACGGACGTTTCCGATTTTACAAGTTCCTTCTTTCCAGAGGAAGCTGAATTTGCGCCAGCCACCGGGGCAGCAGGCTTGTGCACCGTCCGGAACATTCCGGACGGCTTTTGTTGAAGCTCGTGAATATTCCAGTTTCCATCCCTGACAACCACACGGGTTCCTACGGGAGCTATTTCAAAGAGATTTTTCGCAATCAAGTGGGGAACACGGATACATCCATGGGAGGATGGATGACCGGGCAAGTACCCTTCATGAATTCCTACAGCCCCGTTCACTCTCATGAAATAGGGCATCTTGGCAGGTTCAAACCTCTCGCCGGGACGGGGGGAATCCCTTCGTATATCCCCATCCCGCAATTCTCCGTCAGCGTTAATAAACGCACCGTAATAGGAATGATGGTCTTCCTCCTTGGAAGCAATGAGGAAGTAGCCGGAGGGCGTCATGCCGGAACTTCTTCCGGAACTGATGGGGGCATACGCAATGCGGTGCGTCCCCCGGTAGATATACATCATCTGCTTTTTCTTATCCACTACGACCAGCAGCTTTCCGGGCAGCGACGGATCATCTTCCCACTTGAGCAGGTGCCCCGGAATAGTTCCCGTTTCTTCAAAATACCCCGTCATTTCTTCTACCGGAATATGGGAAGAGGGGACAGGGGAAAGCTCCCTTCCCGTGGTACCGCAGGACGAAAACAAAAACGGAACACACAGGCAGGAAACCAACGGATGGAAAAGGGATAATTTCATCTCAATAAGTCGCATCACTGCGTTAGACAGCTGGAGGCCGGAAAAAAGAACCGCTTTTTGACAAAACTGTCAACTATCAATCAAAAAAATCTCTTTTCCTTTACTCCTGCCCTCTGTTACCACATCCGGGCGCGCCTGCCGCGCTCCCGGCCGTTCCCGGTTCCGTGGAGCAGGCCATGGGACCAAGCCTCCGCAAAGGTTCGTGCGGCATCCGCCGTATGGGAATGCCCGTCATGCACGGGGCTTTCCGCAATGGCTCCGCCTACGCCGGGAGGCCTGGACCTGTACAACTCCAGATGCTCCACGCCTCCCGGCTCCTCTTCCCCCACAGAAGCCTCGCGCCTGTTCCTGGGTGCGGGCATGGAAAAAAACTGCGCTCCAGCAATTCCCTCAGCGTATTAATGCCACGCCAGACATCCGTGGTTCTGGGGACGACGCGCACATTCACCAATCCCAGCCTCCCCATATTCTCCACATAAGAAATGCCGTGCGCATCCCTCCGTGCAGCATCATGAGGCAAAAAGATGGAATGTTACCGCCACACCATGATTTTTCTCCGAGTCCTTCATTTTTTTCAACGTAATGGGCCAGGGGCTGCTGGCTGGCGGCATAATGGTCCAGCCAGTGGAAACTGTCTCCCATGATCTGCACAAGCCAAATGGCCGTATGGTCACTCAGCCCCAGATCCCATGCCGTGAAAGTGGGAGCGTCCGGATCAGCCTCAAACTCCACCCCTACCCGCCCCCGCTCCCGCAGGGCCATGATACGGCTGCCGTAAATACTGCCTTCTTCCCCTGTAGCAAAAGCCTCCTGCGGCGTTCCCGGATACTCCTGCTTCATGGAGGCGCCCATCACCCGGGCCATCCGGGCATACCATCTCTTCTGCCCCGCATCCAGAACCACTCCGGTCTCCCGTTCCAGAGAAAGGAAATACTCATCCAGTTCCCTGCTCCATCTGCCGCGCCCCGGCAAAGTGTACTCATCCTGGTCAAACCAGCTGAAAAAAAAATCTGAAATCAAGGGGAAAGCTCGCTTTTTGCCCATGTTTTCCATGGCCTGGCGCGTCAGTTCATAATTCACTCCGTACCGTCCGCCCTCATGAGTGCTTTCCTTCAGAATAAAACCTCCGGGGAACTGTATTGATTGCCCCCCGTACGGATTTCCCTGGCTCTCCACGGAGCATGCACGGAAAACATACGCCAGCTCGAAACATGGAGAAACTGCATGGTTCCCCCTCGCAGATTAGTCCCCCACCCGCACATCGCTCCCATTGGAGAAAGCCAGGCGGCTGCGCGCGCCACGTACAGGGTTGCCATTCCCCCTTTTTTTTCCACGCCGGACAGGCTCTTGATTCTCTCTCCCAGCCGGGCCAGGGGCCACATCCATCAGCAGAGGGTTGGGCGGCACGTAATCCAGATGGTCCCAGGCAAAATGCAGCTTGGCCAGTTTCTGCTGGGCGTCCGGCAGGCTTTTATCAATGATTCCGCAATGAAAATTGGACCGGAACAGGCTCATATCCAGCATCAACATGGCCACATACGTAGAAATGCCCAACTGGCGCGCCTTCAGGATGTCATTCCTGTACCACAGCCGCTCATGCAGCCGCCGCTGCGCCCTGTTCAGGGAAAAACGCTGGAGCTGACCGGCTTTATTTTCTATCCAGTACAGGTGTTCCAGCCTCCAAAGCTGGCTGGACAGGACGGACTGCCACGACAGGCTCCATGATTCCGTCAAATGATTAGAATTTTCCATACTCCTCTATTAATTCTTTCAACAGGGCTCCTTCCCTGGTCATCCCCTTCTGGGCCTCCGTCCCCTTGTCCAGGGAAGGCGGTATGCCAGTGGATCGTTCAGCACGTGGGAAACGAACCGGAGTGCCTGCACCATCACGGGATCAAGCAGATCAAGTTTTCCTTTCAAATAACTCTCACGTACGCCCAGTTCTTCATACATCCTGATTACATCCTCCATGAAGCATCCCACAGCCTGTCTTCTGTTCCACCACCATCGTTCCTGAGCATCCGCATCCCCCAGCGTTTCCAAAATCCGACCCAGGAACCGGGTACGGCTCGCCCGTGAATCTTCCGGGGAAGGTTCCTCTCCGGCTCCCGTAAAACACTCCAGCGGAATATAGGAATCCCGTTCGGACACCGCAGGCGCTCCCGGCTGTCCAGATAAACGCCGTTCCATGCATGTACCACGTAGGGCGCGCGTGCCTGCCGTACGGGACTTTCCGGAATGCCCGGCATCAGGCGCACGGTATGCCCCGGGTCGTCCGGGTCACGGTAAATCACGCAGTTGGCATACATCGCGCGCGCTTCCTCCGGCTCAGGAAGAAAGGGAAGCATGCCGCCTCTCAGTTCCTCCTGCCTGCGGTCCAGAACACCAATCAGGGAAATGGCCTCATCCAACGGGAGTTCCCGGTTCCAGACAGACGTCACCCCCGGGAGCCGCTCCGGAATCAATCCGGTAAATCTTCCCTTTCCAACTAACCCCGGATTCCGTAGCTTCCGGTCGGCCTGCAAAATCCTGCCTCACCGCATCCAGCGTCTCCACAGCCCGGACCACATCCGGACGGCTACGCCAGGCGGCAGGGGCGGGAACGCCACGCCTGACGGAAAAAATCTTCTTCCACATACAGGGGCGCTTCCAGAATGGGTTCCGGAAGATGTTCTCCCAAAGCCTCCAGGGAAACATCCTTCGCGCGCAGAGGTCCCAATCCGGTCCGGAACGGCTTTTTTCACCAAATGCAGGTACAGGCCGGGATGTTCCAGATCCGGACGCCAGGAATTCAGCTGGGGAACTCCTGAAGCGCCCGGGACAGTTCCCTCATGCGGCTTTCCGCCAGCCGCTCCATCCTGCGTACGGAACCGCCCGCGTAT
>VOFF01000544.1_pt1 | contig 73224 bp, 90 predicted proteins | sample 5384061 | NCBI WGS metagenome assembly VOFF01 (sample SAMN12384725, study PRJNA508395) | human gut metagenome | isolation source: healthy gut E | host: Homo sapiens | reverse complement strand
GGAATGGCAGTATTTTCAGTATGATTGCATTTACGCAGACCCGCCATGGAACTGCAAAGTATATTCCAAGAAATGGATTGGGGCGCAGTGCAGAAAGTCACTATCCGACCATGAGTATCGAGGATATTTGTGCGCTGCCAGTAGGCAACTTGGCGGATAAAGACTGTGCCTTGTTTTTATGGGTCACGATTCCATGTTTACTGGAAGGTCTCTCAGTTCTGAAGGCATGGGGATTTACCTATAAAACCGTCGGCTTTGTTTTCGAAAGGCAGATAGCTTGTTCTGGGGAATGGGATATTGACGCGCTCCAATGTGGAACTTTGTATCCTCGCAACGAAAGGACATCCCAAGCGTATAAACGCAGCTGTTCATCAGGTCATTGTCTCTCACATTGAAGAACATTCAAAAAAACCGCAGGAAGCCAGAGAACGCATTGTCTCATTGATGGGTGATCTCCCGCGCATAGAACTGTTTGCTCGTCAATCCACACCCGGTTGGGATGTGTGGGGAAATGAAGTGGACAGCTCTATTTCATTCCCATAAAGGAGGTGGATAATATGGCTTATGTACCCGTACCCAAAGATTTAACCAAAGTCGAAACCAAGGTCATGTTCAATCTGACACGAAGGCAGCTGGTCTGCTTTACCGCCGGGGCGCTTGTAGGTGTACCGCTGTTCTTGTGGCTCCGTGAGCCTGCGGGAAACAGCATGGCCGCCATGTGTATGATGCTGGTCATGATGCCCTTCTTCCTGCTGGCAATGTATGAAAAGCATGGACAGCCCCTGGAAAAGATCGTCGGCAACATCCTCAAAGTAGCTGTGATCCGTCCCAAGCAGCGTCCCTACCAGACCAATAACTTTTATGCCGTATTAAAGCGGCAGGAAATGCTCGATAAGGAGGTGTATGACATTGTTCACCGCAATGAAAAGCTGGCTGCGCCGTCTGCTGGGAAAACCGGAAGAAAAGACCGTGCATCCGGTAAAGACAAAGAAAAAGCTGTCCCGCGCCGATAAGAAGCAGATCGAAGCGGCCATTGCCCGCGCCAACCGCACGGACAAAAAAGGAAAATCGGCACAGGACAGTATCCCCTATGAACGAATGTGGCCGGACGGGATCTGCCGCGTATCGGACAGCCACTACACAAAGACCATTCAGTTTCAGGACATCAACTATCAGCTCTCCCAAAATGAAGATAAGACCGCCATCTTTGAGGGCTGGTGTGATTTCCTCAATTATTTCGACAGCTCGATTCACTTCCAGCTGTCTTTTTTTGAACCTTGCGGCATCGGAGGAGACCTTTGCCAACTCCATTTCCATTCCGCCCCAGGGGGATGCCTTTGACAGTATCCGTGAGGAATATACCACGATGCTGCAAAATCAGCTGGTCAGAGGCAACAACGGTCTCATCAAGACCAAATACCTGACCTTTGGTATCAACGCTGACAGCATCAAAGCGGCCAAGCCCCGTCTGGAGCGTATTGAGACCGATATACTCAACAACTTCAAGCGTCTTGGCGTAGCCGCCAGAACACTGGACGGTAAGGAAAGGCTTTCCCAGCTTCATGCGGTATTCCACATGGATGAACAGCTCCTGTTTCAGTTTGAATGGGACTGGCTGGCTCCTTCCGGTCTGTCCACGAAAGATTTTATTGCACCAAGCTCCTTTGAGTTCCGCACCGGCAAGCAGTTCCGTATGGGCAAGAAATACGGGGCTGTTTCTTTTTTGCAGATTTTAGCCCCAGAGCTGAATGACCGTCTGCTGGCTGATTTTCTGGATATGGAAAGCTCGCTCATTGTGAGTATGCACATTCAGTCGGTGGATCAGGTGAAAGCCATCAAAACGGTAAAGCGTAAGATTACCGATCTGGACCGCAGTAAGATTGAGGAACAGAAAAAAGTCCAGAACGGCAAGGAAGCCCTGTACTACGGCATCAACGCCCTGTCCAACAACCTCATCATGGTGGATCGAAAGCTGTTGAAAAACCCCAACGGCTTGATTTTGGGTACGCCGGGTTCCGGTAAGTCTTTCAGCGCCAAGCGTGAGATTGCCAACTGCTTTTTGCTTACCAATGATGATGTCATCATCTGTGACCCGGAAGCGGAGTACGCACCTCTGGTGGATCGTCTGCATGGGCAGGTCATCAAGATCTCGCCTACCTCAACCAACTACATCAATCCGATGGATCTGAACCTGGACTATTCGGATGATGAAAGCCCGCTGTCCCTCAAGTCTGACTTTATCCTCAGCTTGTGTGAGCTGATCGTGGGCGGTAAGGACGGATTGCAGCCGGTGCAGAAAACCATCATCGACCGCTGTGTGCGTCTGGTCTATCAGACCTATCTCAATGACCCGCGCCCGGAGAATATGCCCATACTGGAGGACCTATATAACCTGCTCCGTTCACAGGAGGAAAAGGAAGCCCAGTATATCGCCACGGCCCTTGAAATCTATGTAACCGGCTCCCTCAATGTGTTCAATCACCAGAGCAATGTGGACATCAATAACCGCATTGTCTGCTATGACATTAAGGAGCTGGGCAAGCAACTCAAGAAAATCGGTATGTTGGTGGTCCAGGATCAGGTGTGGAACCGCGTTACCATTAACCGCGCTGCCCACAAGTCCACCCGTTATTACATCGACGAGATGCACTTGCTTTTGAAGGAGGAGCAGACCGCTGCCTATACGGTGGAAATCTGGAAGCGATTCCGAAAATGGGGCGGTATTCCGACAGGTATCACCCAGAATGTCAAAGACCTTTTGAGCAGCCGCGAGGTAGAGAACATCTTTGAAAACTCCGACTTCGTGTATATGCTCAACCAGGCAGGCGGAGACCGTCAGATTCTGGCCAAGCAGCTGGGAATTTCCACGCACCAGCTTAGCTATGTGACCCACTCCGGTGAGGGCGAGGGCCTGCTGTTCTATGGCTCCACCATCCTGCCCTTCGTTGACCACTTCCCGAAGAATACTGAGCTTTACCGCATTATGACCACCAAACCCCAGGAACTGAAAAAGGAGGATGAATAACTATGAAACAGAATATTTGCGAACTTGATACCATGATTTTTTTCCGTGAGGCATTGGAGGCTCACGAATTCATGTTGCTTCCGGTAATGGCCTCCGCTGTTGTTGAGTGTCGTACCGCTGACAAAGAACTCAAAACCTTGAATGAGGATGGCGAAATTGGTCTTGCCCGTCTCTTTTCGATTTGGGCGAATATGATGTGTGCCCCTGGTGCAGCAACCATTGTAGGGTGCAGACCTATCACAATGCTCTCTGAGATTCTGGCGCAAGTCCATGCGTATCTCACCGTGCATCCGCTATATGATCCGGAAGGTTTGGCCCTCTATGTGGAGCTGCACCACATGATGGATGCTATCCTAATGGGTGATTGGTTTGAATAAAGAGCCGCGCCTGCGCTTTACTGATGAGGAACGGGCTGACCCTGCACTGGAAAAGCCGATCCGCAAAACGGAGAAAGCTACGGCCAGAGCAGATAAGGCGCAGGCCAATATTCCAAAGAAAAAAGTCAGACAGACGGTCATTGACCCGGACACCGGGAAAAAGACCTCGAAGCTGACCTTTGAGGACAAGAAAAAACCACCCTCCAAAGTTTCTCAAGGGGTTAAGGAGAAGCTTCCGTCCATCTGGTCGCGGGCAAGCTCCATAAAGAGATCCGTGAAAATGAGCAGGACAATGTGGGCGTGGAAAGCGCCCACAAGTCCGAGGAGGCGGTGGAGACCAGCGCTTATCTGGTGCGGGAGGGCTATCGCAGCCACAAGTTGAAGCCCTACCGCAATGCAGCCCAGGCCGAGCAGAAGCTGGAGAAGGCCAATGTGAATGCCCTGTATCAGAAGTCCCTACGGGAAAATCCTCAGTTTACCAGCAACCCTCTCTCCCGCTGGCAGCAAAAACAGAGTATCAAAAAGCAGTATGCCGTCGCCAAGCGCACCGGTCAGACTGCCGGAAATACCGCCCAGGCTGCGTCCAAAACCGGAAAAGCCGCAAGGACGGTAAAAGAAAAGGCACAGCAGGCAGGGGCATTCGTCATGCGCCACAAGAAGGGCTTCCTGATGGCAGGGGTTTTTTTCCTCATCGCCTGTATGCTGATGAATACCATGTCCTCCTGCTCTATGATGGCACAGAGTATTGGTTCTGTAATTTCCGGCACTACCTATCCATCGGATGACCCGGAAATGCTGGCGGTGGAGGCAGATTATGCAGACAGAGAAGCTCGGTTGCAGGAGAAAATCGACAACATCGAAAGCAGCCACCCAGGGTATGACGAGTATCGCTATAACCTGGATATGATTGGCCATGACCCCCATGAGCTGGCGGCAGTTCTCTCTGCTGTCTTGCAAGGCTATACACGCCACAGCGCACAGGCAGAGCTGGATCGTGTGTTTGATGCACAGTATCAGCTTACGCTGAGAGAAGAAATTCAGATTCGCACTTACACTGACGAAGATGGTGATGAGCATGAATATGAATATCGTATTCTCCATGTAACTTTAACAAGCCGTTCCATTGCCTCTCTTGCGCCAGAACTACTGACTCCGGAGCAGATGGAGATGTACCAGGTCTACCGACAGACTATGGGCAATAAGCCGCTGTTATTTGGTGGCGGTTCTCCCGATACAGGTGTTTCTGAAGATTTGACTGGTGTTGAATTTATCAATGGCACCCGCCCCGGCAATCCGCAGCTGGTGGAACTGGCGAAAAGTCAGGTGGGCAATGTGGGAGGACAACCTTATTGGAGCTGGTACGGCTTTGACTCCAGTGTGGAATGGTGTGCCTGCTTTGTATCATGGTGCTATGGTCAATCCGGTCGAACGGAACCACGCTTTGCTGGTTGTCAGTCTCAGGGTGTTCCGTGGTTCCAGTCTCATGGACAGTGGGGGCGCAGATATGAAAACATCGCCCCCGGTGATGCCATTTTCTTCGATTGGGATCTGGATGGTTCCGCAGACCATGTGGGAATTGTTGTCGGCACCGATGGCAGCCGTGTTTATACCGTGGAGGGAAATTCCGGCGATGCCTGCAAGATCAAAAGTTATGACCTGAATTATCAGAGTATCAAGGGCTACGGCCTGATGAACTGGTAACAGAGATTTTTAAGAAGGAGTGATAGACGATGGCAAAGAACAAAATTGAACGCATTGACCAGGAGATTGCTAAGGTCCGCGAGAAGATCGCAGAGTATCAGGAAAAGCTCAAGGCGCTGGAGGCACAGAAAACCGAGGCAGAAAATCTGGAGATCGTCCAGATGGTGCGCGCCCTGCGTATGACCCCGACCCAGTTGAGCGCCATGCTGTCCGGCGGCACAATTCCCGGCAGTTTGGCTGATGACAATAACGAACAGGAGGAAAACAGCTATGAGGAATAAACGATTGCTCCGAACACTCCGCCCTTTGCCTGACGCTGGTTCTGGCATCGGGCTTTACCGTTCCCGCTTTTGCTCAGGGCGCAGCGCCGCCCCCGGCAGAGGATACCACCAATGACAGTAATGTGGTGGTGGAAGAACCCGAAGAAGCGCCGCCGTTGACCCCGGATGGAAACGCCGCTCTGGTGGATGATTTTGGCGGCAACAAGCAGCTCATTACCGTTACCACCAAGGCGGGCAACTATTTTTTATATCCTGATCGACAGGGCCAACGAGGATAAAAAAGACTGCTGTTCACTTTCTGAACCAGGTGGATGAAGCGGACCTGATGGCGCTGATGGAAGATGGAAAACCCAAAGAGGAGCCGCCTGCTGTGTGCAGCTGCACGAAGAAATGTGAAGCAGGGGCAGTTAATACGGCCTGTCCGGTCTGTGTAACTGATAAGAGTAAATGTACGGGAAAAAGCACCGGAACCTCCGGCAGAAACACCGGAGCCGGAAAAAAAGCCTGCCGGACTGAACCCGGCTGCGCTGATCCTTCTGCTGGCTCTGCTGGGCGGCGGTGGCGTATTTGCCTACTTGAAGCTCGTTAAGAATAAGCCTAAGACCAAGGGCAATGACAGTCTGGACGATTATGATTATGGTGAGGAAGATTCCGAGGAATGGGAAACCGAAGATGAGGAAGTCCTTGAGGATGGTTTTGAGGGTTCTGACCCTAATGAGGAACGCGATAGAGCAGATTGAACCATTTGAGCGTAGCGTATTTCAAATCATTGCGGGATAAGGGACAGAGGACAGGGAGAAATTCCTGTCCTCTGCTGCTCTCTCACTCTCTTACTGTAAATCCACACCCAAAATCAGCACATGGTCAAAGAAAGGAGGACCTCACAATGAACACATGGAACTGGTTATTACACTTTCTGATTATTTTTGATCTGGTCGCCTTCGGAATTTACTTTGGAGGAGACATTCTTTTCACTGCTATAAGCAAAGTTCAAAAAAAGTCAAAGAAGAACGATGACTTGGATCTTTATGATTTTGAAATTGAGACCGCACCCCAAAAGCGCTCTTTATGTGTGGGACTCAATCCGAATGCTTTATTCTGGTGAGATAGATGAATTTGTGGAAAAGGAACTGTTGCCTGATGCAGCGGAGACCATGAACGCTTTATCTGAAGCTGAAAAAACAGCAGTTAGCCTGTTACTAAAAAGCTTATATCGGTTTTTTGAGCGAAGAAGCAACGGTAGATGAACAAAGTTTTCCCATGGTTAAGGAACTGTTGTCTTATACACAGGGCAGCAAAGAAGATGGTGAAAAAGATGCCATAGATTGTCTGATGGAAGATACGGTCAGCAGAACCCACAGACATCGAGAATATTACAACAATTATCAACGCTATCAACTGATGCAGGTGGATAAAGAGCGTGTGATTATGGCCTGCAATATCATAATCAATGATTTGATTGGCAGGTTGTACCGATATGATTATCGCTTTGGCTATGACATTACACTTGCCTCAGAACACAGCATTGCAAAAAGTTATGATCCCAAGTATGCCAAGTGGCGATATGATGACCTGCCTATCCTGCCGGAGCATTGGCAGATGGTGGTGGGAAAGGATAAGAAAAAGCAGTTTGATATTCTCAAAAAGCTGATGAACGCCCCAGATGTGACCGAAGTGGTAAATGCCTGCGATGCCGGACGCGAGGGCGAGCTGATCTTCCGCAGCGTCTATGAGCTGGCAGGCTGCCAAAAAGCCGATGAAAAGGCTCTGGATTTCTTCAATGGAGGACTCCGCCATAAGGGGAGGGCTTTGCAAACCTGCGTCCAGGTGTAGATTATGATGGACTTCGGAAAGCTGCTCTCTGCCGTGCCAAGGCCGACTGGCTGGTAGGGATCAATGCCACAAGGCTTTTTTTCCTGTGCTGTACCACCGCACCCTCAACATCGGGCGCGTGATGTCCCCAACGCTGGCACTCATTGTCCAGCGAGAAGCTGAAATCGACACCTTTAAGCCGGTTCCTTTTTTATACCGTAGCGCTGGAGCTGCCCGGTCTTACCGTATCCGGGGAGCGCATAAGTGACCGAGCAAGCGCAGAACAGCTGAAAGAAGCCTGCCAGGGTGCAGCTGTCACAATCAAAAACGGTGGAGTGCAAGGAAAAGTCTGAAAAGCCGCCTGCCCTCTATGATCTGACTACTCTGCAAAGAGATGCCAATCGCCTGCTTGGATTTACAGCCCAGCAGACCCTGGACTATCTGCAAAGCCTGTATGAAAAGAAGCTCTGCACCTATCCCCGTACTGACAGCCGCTATCTGACCAGTGATATGGCAGACAGCCTGCCGGTGCTGGTGAATCTGGTTGCCAATGCTATGCCGTTTCGCAAAGGGATCGCCATTACCTGTGATCCGCAGACGGTCATCAACGATAAGAAAGTAACCGACCACCACGCAGTAATTCCCTACCCGAAATCTCAAGGATGCAGACCTTTCTGCCCTTCCTGCGGGAGAAAAAAGCGGTGCTGGAGCTGGTGGCCCTGCGTCTGCTGTGCGCCGTGGCCCAGCCCCATATCTATTCGGAAACCGTTGTGATTGCAGCGTGTGCCGGTGGGGAATTTACCACCAAAGAAAAACGGTGAGGCACCCCGGATGGAAAGCACTGGAGGACGCTTACCGTGCCAAAACGAAGGATGCAGAGCCGAAAAAAGAGGGGTGCAGAGAAAGCCGTGCCAGAGCTGACTGAAGGACAGACCCTTTCGGTTTCTGCGGCAATCGTCAAAGAAGGCAAAAGCAGTCCGCCCCAGCACTTTACGGAGGACACCCTATTGTCCGCGATGGAGACTGCCGGAAAAGAAGATATGCCGGAGGATGCCGAACGAAAAGGTCTGGGGACACCGGCAACCCGTGCCGGTATTTTGGAAAAAGCTGGTATCTGCCGGTTTTCTGGAACGAAAAAAAAAACAGGAAAAACGGTGCAGCTTCTCCCTTCCCACGATGCAGTCTCCCTTATCACTGTCCTGCCGGAACAGCTGCAATCACCGCTTTTGACTGCTGAGTGGGAGTACCGCCTGGGCGAGATCGAGCGCGGGCAGCTTGCCCCGGAGGAGTTTCTGGACGGGATCAGCACCATGCTGAAAGATCTGGTGGGGACTTATCAGGTCATCAAGGGAACCGAGTACCTGTTCACTCCGCCCCGTGAGGTGGTGGGCAAATGCCCCCGCTGCGGCGGTGAAGTTGCAGAATTGCAAAAAGGCTTCTTCTGTCAGAACAAAGATTGCAAATTTGCAATCTGGAAAAACAACAAATGGTGGGCTGCCAAGAAAAAACAGCCGACCAAGGCTGTGGTGTCTGCGCTGCTGAACGATGGCCGTGTCCGTGTGACGGGGTTATATTCGGAGAAAACCGGCAAGACCTACGATGCTACTGTGGTTTTGGAGGATGATGGACAGTACGCCAACTTCAAGCTGGAATTTGACCAGCGGAAAGGAGGCAGCCGATGAAGCTCTCTTTAGTGGAACGGGAAACCATTCTCCTCTATAACCAGGCAGAACCAATGGCTGAGGTCTATACCCACGATCCCCATCTGATGGAGAAGCTGGAACTGCTGGCAAAAAAGCACCCCGACCAGATCACCCGAAAGGACGCCCATAACTTTACCGTCCCCAAGCGGTGTGTATCAGTCAGGGAGCCATACAGCGCAGAACGCCGCAAAGCCGCCAGTGAGCGTGCGAAAGCCGCCGGATACCAGCCCCTGTGAAAAGTCCAGCAGTTAATGGCACATGGCAGAGAATGTGTTTGAAGCAGTCAAGCAGTCGGTCAGCACCAGAGAAGCGGCAGAGTTTTACGGGATAAAAGTCAGTCGAACTGGCATGGCCTGCTGTCCCTTTCACGATGATAAGAACCCCAGCATGAAGCTGAACGAGGAATATTTCTACTGTTTCGGCTGCGGAGCTACTGGCGATGTGATCGACTTTACTGCAAAGCTCGTTGACCTCTCCCCAAAAGAAGCGGCGGAGAAACTGGCACAGGACTTTGGCCTGATCTATGACAGTCAGGCCCCTCCCCGCCAGGAGGTATGTCCGGCAGAAAACCGAGGCACAGCAGTTTCGTGAGGACCGGCAGCGGTGTTATCGCGTACTGTCCGATTACTACCATCTGCTGAAAAAATGGGAGAGCGACCATTCTCCCCGGACACCGGAGGAGAAACCGCACCCCCGCTTTGTGGAAGCAATCCATAAGAAAAATCTATGTGGAGTACCTGCTGGATCTTTTTTTTTTTATGAAAGTGAAGAAGAACAAAAAAAGCATGGATTGCAGAACACACAGCAGAAATCACACATTGGAAAGGAGATTGAAAATCATGGCTGAGAACAAACCCACCAACCGAGAGCGGCTAAGGGAAATCACAGACGGCATCGAGCAGGGCATCAAGGAACTGTTTGAGAGTGAAAAGTATATGCGCTATCTGTCCGTTATGTCCCGCTTCCACCGCTATTCGGTAAACAACACCATGCTCATCTATATGCAGAAGCCGGACGCCACTTTGGTAGCCGGATACAATAAGTGGAAAGACCAGTTTGAGCGTCATGTTAAAAAGGGAGAACATGGCATTACCATCATCGCCCCCACACCGTACAAGAAGAAAATCGAGGAGCAGAAACTGGACCCGGATACCAAGGCTCCGATTTTGGATAAAGACGGAAAGATCATCACAGAGGAAAAAGAAATCGAGATCCCCATGTTTCGCCCGGTCAAGGTCTTTGATGTGAGCCAGACTGATGGGAAACCTTTGCCGGAGCTTGCTTCCTCCCTTTCCGGAAATGTGCCAAATTATGAGGCATTCATGGAGGCCCTGCGCCGCAGTGCGCTGGTGCCGATCACTTTTGAAGCAATGGCCGCCGATACGGACGGCTATTTTTCTGCCGATCATCAGAAGATTGCCATTCGCCAGGGCATGAGCGAGGTGCAGACGGTTTCGGCCACGGTTCATGAGATTGCCCACAGCAAGCTCCACAATCAGAAAAAGATTCAGATTGCCAATGACGAGCAATATCAGGAGATCGAGCTGTTTGATAAACCCGGTCTGTTCTCCAATGGGCGGATTGCCCGTGATAATCTGCCGGAGGGCGTTTATTGCTATGACCTGCGCGGTTCTGACTACGACCCCGGAGAGCCGGTCTGTGTAGAAGAACGAGTGGTTGTAAACCATGCAGGCTCCGTTCTGCTGACAGAGCCGTTGGAGCTGGCGGAAGATGGACGCCTGATGCTGACCGAGGAAGAAGGGCTGAATTTTGTTGGCGGCTTTTCTACCCTCGCCCAGTTTTTGCAAGAACAGGAAAGACCGCCACACGGAGGAAGTGGAGGCTGAAAGCATCTCCTATGCAGTCTGCAAAATTTTGGCATCGAGACTGGAGAAAATAGCTTTGGCTATATTGCCAGTTGGAGTCAAGGCAAGGAGCTGAAAGAGCTGAGAGCCAGTTTGGAGACCATCAACAAGACCTCCGGCACTTTGATCTCTGATATTGAGCGCCACTATAAGGAAATCTGCAAAGAGCGTGGAATTGACCCCAATGCAAAAAAAGAGCCGGAAATGGCGGTTCTTGATGCGGAGGCAAACCAGCAGGAGGCTTTGTTTCTAATTGACGATGCCACCTATCTTCATATCCAGCCTTGTGACAGCGGCTGGGACTACACCATTTACGATGCCGCGTCCATGAAAGAGCTGGATGGCGGTCAGCTGGATATGCCGGAGCTTTCCCGCATGAAGGCAGTTCTCCAGATTTGTGATGACAACGATCTGGACAGAGACTCTGTAAAATACGCACCGTTGTCCATGATCGAGACTTTGCAGGAAGCTGCCTACCAGCAGATGCAGGCAGAGGCCAGTCAGATGACTGCTTCTTCCCAGCTGCCGGAGGCACAGGGGCAGGCGCTGGATGAATACCCAACGCCGGATGAGCAGGTATCCACACCGGATATGCAGGAATATGGCTACTCCTATGATGGGATGCTCCCTGTTACCAGAGAACGGGCGCTGGAACTGGATGCCGCCGGTTTGACCGTCTATGTGCTGCATGAGGACAATACGGAGAGCATGGTGTTTGATCCGCAGGAAATCATGAATCATGGCGGTCTTTTCGGTGTGGACCATGAGGAATGGGAGAAAAGCCCTCAGTTCCACGAAAAGGTCATGGAGCGTCAGGAACATCAGCAGGAACGCGAACAGGCATTTCTCTCTCAGAACAGAGATTGCTTTGCCATCTATCAGGTAAGTAGTGACGATCCGCAGAATGTGCGCTTTATGAATTTGGACTGGCTAAAGTCCCATGATATTTCCGTAGACCGCAGCAATTATGACCTCATTTACACAGCTCCTCTGAGGGAGTCTGGCACTGTGCCGGAGCAGCTGGAAAAACTCTATCAGCAATTCAATCTGGAAAAACCCGTGGACTTTCACAGTCCCTCCATGAGCGTCAGCGACATCGTTGCGATCAGACAGGACGGTAAGGTATCCTGTCATTACTGTGACAGTGTTGGTTTTACCCAGATCCCCGGATTCCTGCCGGACAATCCGATGAAAAATGCGGAAATGATGCTGGAGGATGACTACGGTATGATCGACGGTATCATCAACAATGGCCCAAAAGAGCCGACCGTGGCAGAGCTGGAACAGCAGGCCCGAAGCGGTCAGCCCATTTCCCTGATGGACTTGGCTGATGCCGTTCATCGGAAGGAACGGGAAAAGAAAAAAGTCCGTCATGGAGCAGCTGAAAGGCCAGCCCAAGACAGAACACAAAAACAGACAGCACCCAAAAAAGAGTGCGGAAAGGGAGATTTGATATGGGAAACTTTACCTTTGAGGAAATGAACCTGATGTGCATTTACAATACCGGCAGCCGCACCGGGCTGATTGACAGTCTGCGTGAGATGCGCGGCGAGCTTTCGCCGGAGGAAACGGAACTGAGGGAATTGACCGACAGCGCCCTTACGAAGCTCTGTGCGATGACCGATGAGAAGTTTGCCGAACTGGAGCTGTACCCGGATTTTGACCAGTAAACAACATAACCGCAGGGATGGGGTGGCGATCTGCCACCCCGCCTTTTTACCCCAAAACTGAAAGGAGGACAGAACACTATGCCAACCAAAGCTGAACTATATGCACAGATGGCGGACAAGGTGGCAACACAGCTCACGGGGAGCTGGCAGGAATGGGCAGGGTTTCTCACTACTGCTTCCCGCCTTTACAAGTACCCGTTCCATGAGCAGCTGATGATCTATGCCCAGCGACCGGACGCCACCGCCTGTGCGGAGTACGATTTGTGGAATGAAAAGATGGGCCGTTATGTAAGGCGCGGTTCCAAGGGAATCGCTCTGGTGGATGATTCCGGGGACAGACCCCGCCTGCGTTATGTCTTTGACATTTCCGACACCGGAACCCGTGAATATTCCCGCACTTCCTGGCTGTGGCAGTTGGAGGAGCGCCATCTGGATTCCGTGCAGGCCATGCTGGAGCGCACCTATGATGTTTCCGGTGATGATCTTGCCGGACAGCTTACCGAGGTAGCCGGAAAACTGGCCGAGGAATACTGGACGGAGCATCAGCAGGACTTCTTCTATATCGTTGACGGTTCCTTTTTGGAGGAATATGATGAGTATAACATCGGAGTGCAGTTCAAGGCAGCCGCCACCGTCAGCATCACTTACGCTTTGATGTCCCGCTGTGGACTGGAGCCGGAACGCTACTTCGACCACGAAGATTTCATGGCGATCTTTGATTTCAACACCCCGTCCACCATCGGGGCGCTGGGAACAGCGGTCAGCCAGATCAACCAGCAGGTGCTACGGCAGATCGGCGTTACCGTCCGAAATGCAGAGCGCGAAGCCAACCAAGAAAGGAGCAAACAAGATGAACAATCCAATGACCTATATCCAGAACGGAGACTATCTGATTCCCGACCTGAAGCTGAGCCAGCAGCCGGAGAAACCCCTGGGCAAGTACGGCAGGATGAGGAAAACCTACCTGAAAGAACACCGTCCCATCCTCTACAACCAGATGTTGCTGAGCGAGAAGCTGTACCCGCACCTCATCGAGATCGACGAGACCGCCCAGAGCAGACTGGAGCAGATGATGCCCCAGCTGGCGAAGGAAGCGGGAGCCACCGAGGAACTGAAAGCCAGCGATCCCATGAAGTGGGTGGGCCTGATGAACACCTGCAAAGCCCAGGCAGAGGAGATCCTGATGGCGGAGCTTATCAACAGCTGACCCTAAACCTGTTCCTCTCCGAAGCGGAGCAGATCCAATCCATAGATGAAGCAGAGAATGTAGCGCATACATCCTCTGCTTTTTCTTTTGCCCAAAATGATATCGACCATGTGCTGCGTTTGGGCGGCAATACAGACCGTCAAAGGGAGCGTGTGGTTGCAGCCTTTGAAAAGCAGAAAACCACCGCTGAGATTTCCGAGATACTGAAAACGCTGTACCACGGCGGCAATGGCCTTGGCAGTGTGAGCGCATGGTATGCCGAGGATGGTATCCATCTTTCCCATGGGAAGTCTGTCCGTTATGACAGGTCTGCCCAGGTCATTTCCTGGGAGAGCGCCGCAGAGCGTATCGGGGAGCTGTTGGAAAGCGGCCAGTTTGCCTCCAATGTGGAGCTTGCAGAAGCGGCAGGCTATGAACGCTCCCTCCTTGCCACAAAGTTCTGGAACCTATATCACGATCTCAGTGAGGACGCCAGAGAAGCCGGATATTTGTCCTGCCTGTCAGAGATCAAAGGCAATGGTTTCCCGGAGGAGACCCGCCGCCTGATGGAGCAGCTGAGTGAACCGGCTTTCCGCCAGACCCTCAAGGAAGAATACGCTGCCTTCTGGACTGCCTATCAGCAGGACCGTGACCTGTTGCGTTTTCACTATCACAGACCAAGGGAGATCTGGGAGAACCTGAAGGACCTTGACCTGCCACGCAGGACCTTTTCTTCAGACCTTTCCCAAGTGCCAACCGTCCAGCACTTTATTACCGAGGATGAGATCGACGCCGCCATGACCGGCGGAAGCAGTTTCGCCGGAGGAAAAGGCCGTATCTATGCGTTCTTCATGGAAAACCACACGGACAAGGAAAAAGTGAGATTCCTCAAAGACGAGTATGGCATTGGCGGTCGCTCTCATGCCCTGTCCGGCGCAACACACAGCGGCGAAGATCACGACGGGAAAGGGTTGCACTATAAAAAGCAGGACTGCCCAGAGGTTCACTTGAACTGGGAAAATGTTGCCAAGCGCATTACCTCTCTTGTTCAGAAAGGCCGCTATCTTACCGAACAGGAACAGGCGCAGTATGACAAAATCCAGGCTGAAAAGGAACTGGCTGAAGAAGATGCCATCCAAGCCCAGCAGCCGGAGGTGGAGGAAGAAACTTCAAAGCCTACCCTTCGGGAGCAGTTTGAGCAGTATAAGCCTGTGGTAACTGCCGCCATTTCCGAGGATGCCGCATACCGCAATGCCTGCGGTCATTCTGACCGTGAAAATGCTGGCATCGAGGGCAATGCCGCTGTGCGCCGTGCGGTCCTTGGTTCTAAGGATATGGAGCTGATCCGACTCTATTCGGATGTGCCGGAGTTCCGCCAGCGACTGCACCGGGAAGTGATCGACGAGACCTATCCAAAGCTCCATGAGCTTCTGCGCCCTCTTTCTCAGGAAGATATTGATACTGCCCTTTGTGCATGGAACGGCAATATCGAGAGTAAACACGCTGTTGTCCGCTATATGAAAGACCATGCAAGAGAAAAAGATACCGCCGCATGGCTGGCTCAGGAATACGGCGGCAGTAACAGCAACAGCCTGTTCGTTGTCCGTGCCGGCAGCCCGGAGGAAACGCAGCTGCCCTGGCCGAAGGTACAGCGCAGGCTTGCCCAGCTCATTCAGGAGGAACGGTTCTATACCGAAGAAGAACAGAACCGTTTTGACAACATCGACCCCATCGCCATCCGGGAAGCTCTGGAAGAAAGAGGGATCGTCAACGGACAGGTGGCAGACACGGAAAAACTGGACAATGCCCCGTTTATCCAACAGGTGATGTCAGATGCCGAGCAGATTGCAGATGCCGAGACAGAGCAGACTTCCAAAGTTTCCATTTCCGATGAGGAATATGACGCAGTTCGCCGCCCAATTCCGCAAAGAACCTCCTATGACCCAGCCGCCCCGGTCTATGCCGTGGGCGATACCGTGTATATCGAGGATGACGCCTATCAGATCACCGAGCTGCGGGAGGACACCGTACAGCTTCTGCCCACCGGGATGGTATATCCCATCTACCGGGCAGAGCGCAAAGAACAGTTCGAGCAGCTGCTTCGGGCAGACCGTCGCAATGCTTACTATACCGAGTTTCTTCCTATTGACCCGGACAAGGCAGATCAGGACTTGCGGGATGTATTGTCCCATGGACTGATGGATGAAGCAGATAAACAGCAGCTTTCCACGCTACTTCAATCTGGCAGGAGCAACAGCGAGATCGCCTACTGGCTGAGTAGAGCCTATTCTGGTGAGATCGAGACGCTGAATCTGGAGACCGGCGATACTGCCGATTACCGTACCACGGCACAGGGCATGGAGCTGGAAGTCCTGGACGCAGAGGAAAAGCGTCTGGCTGTGCTGTATTTTCGCTGGGATGAGGTTGCGCCTTTGCTGCGCGGGATGTATGCCCGTCAGCTGGATGGCTTTGGACAGGCACGCCCCGAACCGGCTGTCGAATCCCCGACCTTCCATTCCGAGACTGTGGCCGTCTATCCGGGCGATAAGAACAATCTACCTTATGATGTGGTGGTGGAACGGTTGCATATTGAGGAGCCGGAGCCGCCAGCCCCTGTAACAGAGCCGGAAAAAACCTTTGAGGAAGTGTTGGATGAACACCCGGTTTCCATTCAGGTCAACGGCCAGTGGCAGACCTTCCCCAATGCCAAAGCTGCCGAGGAAGCCTCCTATGAGGAATACAAGGCTAACCTGCGCCGCAATGCACAGAACTTCCGCATTACCGATGAGCATTTGGGCGAAGGCGGTCCAAAAGCCAAGTTCCAGGCAAATGTTAATGCCATTCGTTTGCTGAAAGAGCTGGAATCTGCCGGACAGCAGGCAAGCCCCGAACAACAGGAGATTCTTTCCCGTTATGTGGGCTGGGGCGGTATTCCTGATGCTTTTGACCCAGAGAAACCGGCATGGGCTTCCGAGTATACCCAGCTGAAAGAGCTGCTGACCCCGGAGGAATATGCCGCCGCCAGAAGCTCTACCCTCAATGCCCATTACACCAGCCCTACGGTTATCCAGGCAATCTATGAAGCGGTGGGGCGCATGGGCTTTGAGACCGGAAATATTCTGGAGCCATCTATGGGTGTGGGCAATTTCTTCGGTATGTTGCCGGAGGAAATGCGAAACAGCCGTTTGTACGGTGTGGAGCTGGACCCGGTTTCCGGGCGTATCGCAAAGCAGCTCTATCCCAAGGCGGACATCACAGTAGGCGGCTTTGAGACCACTGACAGGCGTGACTTCTTTGACCTTGCCATCGGCAATGTGCCTTTTGGTCAGTATCAGGTCAATGACAAAGTCTACAACAAGCTGAATTTCAACATTCATAATTACTTTTTCGCCAAAGCACTGGATCAGGTGCGTCCCGGCGGTGTGGTGGCTTTTGTGACCTCCCGATATACCATGGACGCCAAGGATTCCACCGTGCGCCGCTATCTTGCCCAGCGTGCTGAGCTGATGGGAGCTATCCGTCTGCCCAATGATGCGTTCAAAAAGAATGCCGGTGCCGAGGTTGTATCGGACATCATCTTTCTCCAAAAGCGGGACCGTCCGCTGGACATCGTGCCGGAATGGACTCAGACCGGACAAACGGAGGATGGGTTTGCCATCAACCGGTATTTTATCGACCACCCGGAAATGGTGCTGGGCAGACAGGAACCGGTAAGCACTGCTCATGGTATGGATTACACCGTGAACCCTATCGAGGGACTGGAGCTTTCCGACCAGCTGCATGATGCTGTGAAGTACATTCATGGCACTTATCAGGAGGCAGAGCTGCCGGAGCTGGGCGAGGGCGAAGCCATTGACACCTCCATTCCTGCCGACCCCAATGTGAAGAACTATTCCTATGCCATTGTAGACGGGCAGGTGTACTACCGGGAAAACAGCCGCATGGTGTGCCCTGATCTCAACGCTACCGCCGAAGCCCGTGTGAAAGGTCTTGTGGGACTGCGTGATTGTGTGCAGGAACTGATCGACCTTCAGATGGATGCAGCGGTTCCAGACAGCACCATTACCCAAAAACAGGCGGAACTGAACCGACTCTATGACAGCTTTTCTGCCAAATACGGTCTCATCAACGACCGTGCAAACCGGCTGGCCTATGCAGATGATTCTTCCTATTACCTGCTCTGTGCGCTGGAAGTCATCGACGAGGACGGGAAACTGGAACGTAAGGCAGATATGTTCACCAAGCGGACCATCAAGCCCCATCAGGCGGTGGCTGTGGTGGATACGGCAAGTGAAGCACTGGCGGTGTCCATCTCGGAAAAAGCCTGCGTGGATATGGACTATATGAGCCAGCTTACCGGAAAAACAAAAGAAGAACTGGCCGGAGAGCTGCAAGGCGTAATCTTCCGTGTACCGGGACAGTTGGAGCAGGACGGAACGCCCCATTATGTGACTGCTGATGAATACCTTTCCGGCAATGTACGCCGAAAACTGCGTCAGGCGCAGCGGGCGGCACAGCAGGACCCGGTTTATGCAGTCAATGTGGAAGCTCTTACTGCCGCGCAGCCCAAAGACCTGGATGCGTCGGAGATCGAGGTGCGTCTGGGCGCTACCTGGATCGACAAAGAGTACATCCAGCAGTTTATGTATGAGACCTTCAACACCCCGTTTTATCTCCAGCGCAGTATCGAGGTCAACTATTCGTCCTTTACCGCTGAATGGCAGATCAAGGGGAAATCTTCTGTATCCTACAACGATGTGGCAGCTTATACCACCTATGGAACCAGCCGTGCCAATGCCTACAAGATCTTGGAGGACAGCTTAAACCTGCGTGATGTGCGAATTTATGACACCATTGAGGATGCAGACGGAAAAGAGCGCCGCGTGCTGAACGCCAAGGAGACCACTCTGGCTGCCCAAAAGCAGCAGGCTATCCGGGAAGCCTTCAAGGACTGGATCTGGAAAGATCCGGAGCGCCGCCAGACTCTGGTGCGCCAGTACAACGAAGAAATGAACTCCACCCGTCCCCGTGAGTATGATGGCAGCCATATCACTTTTGGCGGCATGAACCCGGCCATTACCCTGCGGGAACACCAGAAAAGCGCTATCGCCCATGTGCTGTATGGCGGTAATACCCTGTTGGCGCACGAGGTGGGAGCGGGCAAAACATTTGAGATGGTAGCTGCTGCTATGGAAGCCAAACGCCTGGGCTTGTGCCAGAAATCTCTTTTTGTGGTTCCAAACCACCTGACCGAGCAGTGGGCGTCGGAGTTTCTGCGCCTCTATCCCTCCGCAAATATCCTTGTCACAACCAAAAAGGACTTTGAGACCCATAACCGCAAGAAGTTCTGCGCCCGTATTGCGACCGGTGACTACGACGCCATCATCATGGGACACAGCCAGTTTGAGCGTATCCCCATCAGCCGGGAGCGTCAGGAACGGCTTCTCTATGAGCAGATCGACGAGATCACCGAGGGCATCGCAGAGGTGCAGGCCAGCGGCGGCGAGCGTTTTACCGTCAAGCAGCTGGAGCGTACCAGAAAGTCTCTGGAAGCCAGACTGGAAAAGCTGCAAGCCGAGGGGCGAAAAGACGATGTAGTAACCTTCGAGCAGCTGGGGGTGGACCGTTTGTTTGTGGACGAGGCCCACAACTACAAGAACCTGTTTTTATACACAAAAATGCGGAATGTGGCTGGTCTTTCCACATCGGATGCGCAGAAATCCTCCGATATGTTTGCCAAGTGCCGCTATATGGATGAGATCACCGGAAACCGTGGCGTGATCTTTGCCACCGGCACACCGGTCAGCAACTCCATGACCGAGCTTTACACCATGCAGCGTTATCTTCAATATGAACGCCTGCAAGAGCTGAACATGACCCACTTCGACTGCTGGGCTTCCCGATTTGGGGAGACCGTCACAGCATTGGAGCTGGCACCGGAGGGAACCGGCTACCGGGCAAGAACGAGATTCAGCAAGTTCTTTAACCTGCCGGAGCTGATGAACCTGTTCAAAGAAGTGGCCGACATCAAGACTGCCGACCAGCTGAATCTGCCTACCCCGGAAGTGGAATACCACAACATCGTGGCGCAGCCTACCGAACATCAGCAGGAAATGGTCAAGGCCCTTTCGGAGCGCGCATCGCTGGTACACAGCGGAACCGTTGACCCGTCCCAGGACAATATGCTCAAGATTACCTCGGATGGCCGTAAACTGGGGCTGGACCAGAGGATCGTCAACCAGATGCTGCCGGACGAACCCGGAACAAAGGTCAATCAATGCGTAGAGAACATCATGCAGATCTGGCGGGATGGCGAGGCTGATAAATTAACCCAGCTGGTGTTCTGTGATATTTCTACCCCGCAGGCAAAAGCTCCTGCAAGCAAGGCGGCGAAAACGCTGGATAATCCACTGCTTCACGCACTGGAAGGCGCTGTACCTCTGCCGGAGCAGGAACCGGCCTTTACGGTGTATGACGATATTCGTCAGAAACTCATTGCTCAGGGAATGCCTGCCGACCAGATCGCTTTTATCCATGAGGCCAATACCGAGGTGCGGAAAAAGGAGCTGTTCTCCAAAGTCCGTACCGGTCAGGTGCGTGTACTTATGGGCAGCACCGCCAAGATGGGCGCAGGCACCAATGTACAGGACCGTCTGGTGGCACTTCATGACCTGGACTGTCCGTGGAGACCGGGAGACCTTGCCCAGCGCAAGGGCCGTATCGAGCGCCAGGGCAACCAGAATCCCCTTGTCCATGTGTATCGCTATGTGACCGAGGGAACTTTCGACGCATACCTCTGGCAGACAGTGGAGAATAAGCAGAAATTCATCAGCCAGATCATGACTTCTAAATCGCCGGTGCGCTCCTGCGATGATGTGGATGAAACCGCCCTCAGTTTTGCAGAGATTAAGGCTTTGTGTGCCGGAGATCCCCGCATCAAAGAGCGTATGGATTTGGATGTGGAGGTATCCCGCCTAAAGCTGATGAAAGCCGACCACCAGAGCAAGCAGTATCGTCTGGAGGACCAGCTGCTCAAATATTTCCCGGAGGAGATTGAAAAGCACAAGGGCTTTATCAAGGGCTTTGAATCTGACCTGGAGGTTTTGGCAGCTCACCCGCACCCGGAGGACGGCTTTGCCGGTATGGAGATTCGTGGAGATCTGCTGACCGATAAGGAGAACGCCGGTGCTGCCCTTTTGGATGCCTGCAAGGAGGTCAAAACCTCCGATCCGGTGCAGATCGGCAGCTACCGGGGCTATGCCATGTCTGTGGAATTTTCCGCTTGGAAACAGGAATATACGCTCCTGCTAAAAGGACAGATGACCCACAGGGCAACCCTTGGTACAGACCCTCGCGGAAATCTTACCCGTATCGACAATGCCCTCGCCCAGATGCCGCAGCGTCTGGAGGCGGCAAAGGCCCAGATGGATAACCTCTATCAGCAGCAGGCTGCGGCAAAGGAGGAAGTTGGAAAGCCATTCCTTTATGAAGAAGAACTAAAAAGCAAAAACGCCCGTCTGGTGGAGCTGGATACCCTGCTCAACATCGACGGAAAGGGACCGGCACACGATGAAGCTGTCGTTGCCAAAAGCACACGGCCTTCGGTATTGGACCATCTAAAACGCCCGGTGCCGCCCCGCAGTACAGACAAGAAGCCAAAACAGCATGAGGAGGTGCGATAACATGAATACCAACGATCTAAATACAGCCCTTTATGAAAAGATGGCTGCCGAACAGGACAAGTTCCGGGACTGGCTGAAAAGCCAGTCCCCGGAAGAAGTCTTAAACCATGCCTATGAGTACACCATCCGCGAGGACATCGTGATGGCGATGGAGGAACTGGAGCTGACTGATGCCCAGGCTCAGGCACTTTTGGAATCTCCCTCTCCGCTGGCGGATGTGTACCGTTATTTTGAAAAGCTGGAGACCGGCTATATGGATGTGATCCGGGACAGTATTGAGAACCGTGCCGACGATGTGTGCAGGGCTAAAGAGGAACTGCGAACAACACCGGTCTATCCCCATTCAGCTGCCTATGCGAGAGAACATGGGGAGTTGGAGCAGTACCGAGCTTCCAACAATGTAAATCGCCAATGCAAGGAGTCTATTGAAGCGGCGGTGCGGGAGCACTTCGACGGAATGTATCTCAGCCACGATGCGGCAAAGGGTGTGATCGAGATCTATGGCATGGAGCGTGTGTCCATGGTTCTGTCTAACACGGTCCAGCTTCAGGACTGGGATGGGCGTTACTCCCGACGCAACAAAGAATGGGCCAAGACCATTCCCAACGATAATCCCGAAACTGTCCGTTGTGGTTATGCCTTAAACAGCCACCCTGCTGTGCTGGATGGTTTTATTGATCTGGTGCGTGTAGAACAGCAGCGCAGCCGTACCCAGAGAGAAAAACTGGAACCGTCCCGTCCCTCAGTACGGGATAAGCTCAAACAGGAGCTGCCCGCCCATAAGTCTGCCGCCCCGAAAAAACGGGAGCCGGAGCGATAACCATGGCAAAGCGTAAGCGGGATATGCAATTAAACTTTAGAGTTTCAGCGGAGGAGCTTGCTGTGATTGAGCAAAAAATGTCTCAGTTTGGAACCTCCAACCGTGAAGCCTATCTAAGAAAAATGGCGCTGGATGGGTATGTAGTCAAGCTGGAGCTGCCGGAGCTGAAGGAGCTTGTTTCCCTGATGCGCCGAAGCAGCAACAACTTAAACCAGCTGACCCGTAAAGTGCATGAGACTGGGCGGGTTTATGATGCTGACTTGGAGGATATATCCCAGCGGCAGGAACAGTTATGGGAGGGTGTGAAGGAAATCCTTACCCAGCTTTCCAAACTCTTATAACAGGGATAGATACTCCATTTGCGGAGGGAGGAACGGCATTACTTCGCTGCTCCTCTCTCCGCTTTTTCTTTTTATCGGTATCCTTGTCTTTTGCCTGCCCATGCCGGATAATATGATTAGAAAAGATACCAAGAACGCTGCAAGGAGGAAATGACATGAAGATTTTGAAAGGGCTTTTGATGATTATAACTGCACCGGTCATTTTGGTGCTGACACTTTTTGTCTGGCTCTGCACGGGGCTGATCTACATATCCGGTCTGGTGCTTGGTCTGTTCAGTACCGTGATTGCTCTGCTTGGTGTGGCTGTGCTTATTACCTATTCCCCGCAGAATGGTGTGATTTTGCTGGTTATGGCATTTTTGATTAGCCCTATGGGGCTGCCGCTGGCTGCGATCTGGCTGCTGGGCAAGGTGCAGAGTTTGAAATTTGCGATTCAGGATAGGATTTATGGATAAAAAATACGCAAAGCCACAAAATGCCAAACACCGTCTGTTAAATTTGGGAAGAGGAACTATATATCCACGACTTTACTTTTGAACTAATATCGCGTATAATATTAGTGCGAAAGGAAGTGATATGATGGGACAATTTGAACAGCTGGATCAGATGTTAACAGCACAAGAAGGAATGCTACGAACATCACAGGTCGTATCTTCTGGAATTTCAAAGCCGGTATTTTATGATTATGTGCGTTCACGAGATTTGGATAGAGTCGCACATGGGATTTATCTGGCCAAAGATTCCTGGGTGGATGCCATGTATCTGCTTCATTTGCGATTTGAACAAGCAGTATTTTCACATGAAACAGCTTTATTTTTTCACGATCTGACAGACCGTGAACCAATAGAATATACAGTTACGGTCAAAACTGGATGCAATCCAAGCAAAATGAAAGCAGAAGGCATTCAAGTTTTTACGATTAAAGCAGGCTTACATGATGTAGGACTTACAACAGCGAAAACTCCGTTCGGGCATACTGTGCCGGTTTATGATATGGAGCGGACGATCTGTGATTTGCTCAGAAGCCGCAGCAGAATTGAAATTCAGACCTTTCAGGGAGCGCTAAAATCTTATGCCCGTAGAAAAGATAAGAACCTGCGAGCTTTAATGCAATATGCTGGGATGTTCAAGGTGGAAAAAATTTTACGACAGTATTTGGAGGTACTTTTATGATAAAAACAGCAAGGCAGCTTAAAGATTTAATACGAAACCTTTCCAGAGAAAAATCCGCAGATGCTCAGATTTTAATGAGGAACTACATGATGGAGCGTTTTTTGGAGCGTATTTCTCTTTCTGAATATCGTGATAAGTTTATCTTGAAGGGTGGTATGTTGGTAGCAGCTATGGTTGGATTGGATGCTCGTTCTACGATGGATTCAGATGCAACAATAAAGGGAGCTAATGTCAATGTGGAGGATATTGAGAATCTAATTTCATCAATCGTAACTGTTCCGATTGATGATGGTGTTAAATTCCAGCTAAAAAGTATTTCGGAGATTATGGATGAAGCAGAGTATCCAGGTATTCGAGTCAGCATGAGTACAACATTCGATGGGGTAGTGACCCCTTTGAAAATTGATATTTCTACGGGAGATGCAATTACTCCAAGAGAGGTTCGGTATTCATTCAAACTTATGTTGGAAGATCGCTCCATTGATATTTGGGCTTATAATTTAGAAACTGTGCTGGCAGAAAAACTGGAAACCATTATTACCAGGGCCACAACCAATACCCGTATGAGAGATTTCTACGATATTTACATTTTAGAACAGCTGCATGGAACTACGCTGAACCCGAAAATTTTACATGATGCGCTTCTGGCAACTGCTCATAAACGGGGATCGGAGAAGTATCTTAACCAGGCTGAAGAAGTTTTTGACGAAGTGGAAAATGATTTAGTTATGCAAAAACTTTGGGAGGCATACTGTAAAAAGTTTTCTTATGCTTCTGATTTGGAATGGGATGTGATTATGAAAGCAATTCACAGGTTATATGTTCTTTGCGAGAAGGGCATCAGCGTATGAAAAAGCATGGACACTATTGTAAAATTTGTGGCGAATACAAAGCCAACGAAAAATTTTCAGGCAAAGGTCATGCAGCCCACATTTGTAAATCCTGTGCTTCGCTACCAGCAGAAAAGCAGGCTGAACTGATGACACTGAATCGTCTATTGAATCTTCCATGGGGGCTATCGAAAGAGCAGTTATCCTGGCTGAAAAATCGATTAAAGGATAGGAGGCCTGATGTCCGTGCATTAGCACAAGAGCAATATGAAATGAGATTTCCACCAAGACATTTAGAAGATGATAAGTTCAAATTTTTCGATGAAGAAAGTTTTATAGAATAGTGAAAGCGGTCTGCTACGGCAGGCCGTTTTCTTTTCGGAAAGGAGGTTCCTTCTATGGCAACCACAAGAATCATGCCGCTTCATGTCGGCAAGGGCCGCACAGAAAGTCGGGCGATCAGTGACATCATCGACTATGTGGCCAATCCCCAAAAAACAGATAGCGGCAGGCTTATTACCGGCTATGCGTGTGACAGCCGGACTGCGGATGCAGAGTTCCTTCTGGCAAAGCGGCAGTACATTGCCACTACCGGACGAGTGCGAGGTGCGGATGATGTGATTGCCTATCATGTGCGCCAGTCCTTCCGCCCCGGTGAGATCACACGGAAGAAGCTAACCGGCTGGGTGTGGAATTTGCCAAGCGTTTTACCAAAGGCAATCATGCCTTTGTGGTCTGCACTCACATAGACAAGTCGCACATTCACAATCACATTATCTGGTCATCGGTCAGCTTAGAATATGACCGAAAGTTCCGAAACTTTTGGAGCAGCACCAAGGCAGTCCGACAGTTAAGTGACACCATCTGCGTCGAAAACGGACTGTCCATTGTAGAGAATCCGAAACCTCACGGAAAGAGCTATAACAAATGGCTGGGCGATCAGGCAAAGCCCTCTCACCGAGAGCTGCTGCGTGTGACGATTGACAACGCATTATCACAAAGTCCTACTGACTTTGAGGCGTTGCTGAAGCTGCTGCAAGAGTCCAGCTGTGAGGTATCAAAACGCGGAAAATCGTATCGCCTGAAGCTCCCCGGCTGGGAGAAAGCCGCCCGTATGGACAGCCTGGGCGAAGGATATGGATTAGATGATTTGCAGGCGGTTCTCTCCGGGAAGAAAGCGCATACCCCACGAAAGAAAATAGTTACACAGGCAGAGACGCAGAAGGTCAATCTGCTGGTGGACATTCAGGCAAAATTGCAGGCTGGAAAAGGTGCTGGCTATGCTCGATGGGCCAAGGTGTTCAACCTCAAGCAGATGGCGCAGACCATGAATTACTTGTCAGAGAATAACCTGCTGGAGTATGCGGTTTTGGAAGAAAAGGCTGCGGCTGCCACGGCACATCACAATGAGCTTTCGGCGCAGATCAAAGCGGCTGAAAAGCGCATGGCAGAGATTGCTGTTCTGCGTACTCACATTGTAAATTATGCCAAGACCCGTGAGGTCTATGTGGCATACCGCAAGGCAGGCTACTCTAAGAAATTCCGGGAGGAACATGAGGAAGAAATTCTGCTCCACCAGGCTGCTAAGAATGCCTTTGATGAGATGGGCGTCAAGAAGCTGCCCAAGGTCAAAGAGTTACAGACGGAGTACGCGAAATTGCTGGAAGAAAAGAAAAAGACCTATACCGAGTACCGGCGTTCCCGTGAGGAAATGCGGGAGCTTTTAACGGCAAAGGCCAATGTGGATCGAGTGCTGAAAATGGAGGTAGAACAGGATGTTGAAAAAGAAAAAGACCACGGCCAGCGATAAGCTGGTCCTGGTCAAAAGCGTTCGCAGAACGCGCAGCCACAGAATGAAATTCTGTGTTCAAAGGGGCTTGGGGGCACTGCCCTCAACAAGCAGTTTGTGGCGAAATGGATAGCCACAAGCATTGCTTGCCACAATATGCTGCGCATAAAATAAAAAAACTAACGACGGGACGCTTACTGCCTCCTATCGTTAGTTTTCTGTGTTTAAGCGACTTATAAAACCAATCAGCATAATCAGATCGTCATCTGACATCTTTCTCATTCCGTCCAAAGCCTTCTTGATAAGCTGAGGGTTATTCTCCTGTGCATCAAAAAATTGAAGCGGCGTGATTTCAAAATACTCACAGATGTTGAGAAACTGCTTCATAGACGGCATAGAACGCCCGGAAGAAATCGCCTGAATATAGCTTCTGTTCTGCCCTAACTCCATGCTCATCTGATATTCTGAAACGCCTTTTTTCAATCGTAATTCTGTGATTCGATTGCGGATAAATTCTTCGTCCATACGCTCACCTCTCTGCTCTTTTAGCATAGCAGAAAGCAATTCTTGATACTTCGTATATGTTGTGTTATAATTTTATAATATAACCTTTATACGCATTATTATTTGCGTTATTTTTGCTTTATATGCGTAATCAAGGCAGTTATCAAGGGTGATTTATATGAATCAGTATGCCTGCGCCATTACCGGCCACAGACCAACAAGATTTTGCTTTGGATATAATGAGGAAGATCCCCTATGCCAAAAGCAGAATGTCTCCTGGAGCAGTTTCGGATACTCCATGACGAGAAATTTGTCCGTACTTTTTTTGTCGGCGGTGCTCTTGGTGTGGATATGTGGGCTGGAGAACAGCTGCTGACATTGAGGGCACAAACGGGATACGAAGATATTAAAATTATCGTTGTAGTTCCCTTCATCGGCTATGACTCTAAATGGCCGGATCAGAGTAGACATAGATTGAAAAAGCTGATCCAAAACGCAAACGATTCGATTGTTATTTCACATTCTGCGGATGTTTCCAGTTATAAAAAAAGAAATTATTATATGGTCGATCATGCAGAGTACATCATCGGTGTGTTTGATAATCAGAAAAAGCTGCGCTCAGGCACAGCACAGACAGTCAATTATGCCTTACGAAACGGAAAAGCAATCACTCTGATCCATCCAGATACTATGGAAATAACAACCCCTACGACTTAACAAATTCACAAAAATTTTTCATTGGCATTTCCAACAAAATATTTTCATTGAAGGAGTGCTGTGATATAATAAGATATAAAACTACGCTCAGAACAAATGGTGCCGCTATGAACAAATATATTGAACAGCAATTTGCTGCTTTAAGATACGAAAAAAATATTTTGGTTGTTGAAGAAACTACATCTGCTGGTGGATGCGGCTCCTTCAACGCGGCTTCTTCATGTCCTGCGTCAGCCTGTCTTTATGACAGTGCGGCGTGGGGCTTTTTTATTGCCTGAAAGGAGTATGAGAACATGAGTCTGAAATATACCTGCCCCAGCTGTGGAACCCCCTTGGGCTATGAGGGATTGTGCTGGAAATGCAAGTGCGAGCAGGAACGGCAAGCTGCTCTTGCCTGGACGCCGGAACAAATTGCCGAAAAGCAGAGAAACCTGATTCAGAACATCCAGAGGCTGGCTGATATGGAGGACCCGGAGTTCACCGACTTCTGGCAGCTGCTTGGCTACCATGATGCCATCGCCCCGGAGATCCAGCGAGCGGCACTGGCCGCAGAGGTGTTCTGGCCCTGTGAGATCTATTATCACGCTCCCGCCGATGTGCGGGATGGTCTGATTCATGCGCTGTTGTCCGCGGAATATTCCAGCGCGGCCTCCAACCTGATGAGTTGCCTTGCTATGCAAGGAGATGACAAGGCAATGGAGACTCTGCTGGAGCTGGAGCGAAATCCCCGGCCCTGGCGCAAGGGCCTCTATGTGGACCCATCCAGCTATGCGCAGATCGGAGGCTGGACCTTCGACAAGGAGGGCCAGAAAATCCAACTCAACTTCGACACCTGCTATCCCATGGTCAAGGGAACCACTGGCGAGAAATCTCCCGTCCGCATTGGCCGGGCACGGGAAGATACCTGTCCCCACTGCGGCGGACGCGTGGTGGATATATTGGTGCTGGACGGCCGGGATGAGCGTCTGAAATTTCTGGGGTTGGATGGTATCCTGACTGCCACCTGCTGCCCCAGCTGCGTGGGATTCCTCAAAGGCCCCGCCTTCAACCGGTTTACCCTGGATGGCGGCGTGGAGGTCTTTCCCTCCGAGCTCTTTGACGGGGCGGAGAAGACGGATTGCTATGTCAGTCCCGAGGACTACAAGGCCCTCACGGAAAATCCCTTTGTGCTGGGCGAAGCGCCTGTGCCCCTGTTTTACGGTGCGGCCTGCCAGGATGTGAATACCATCGGCGGCTTTGCCAATTGGGTGCAGGACGCGGAATATACGACCTGCCCCCACTGCGGGAAACCTATGAAATATCTGGCCCAAATCCAGTGGGATACGGTGTTTGACTGTGCGGAGGGCACGCTCTATGTGGAGTTCTGCCCGGACTGCCATATCGTGTCCATGCAGCACCAGCAGACCTAAAAAAGTCGCACGGTATGAAAAGAGAAATACCAGCAGGTATTTGCGTAAGGAGGGCTCTGTATGTGCGAGCACTGCCGAAACATTCAAACATGGAGAAAATTTGACGCCCCAAAGGACTATCTGGCCTGTATTGCTTACATTCAGCAGTTGGTGTCGGAGGGGGAATTTGAACTGATGCAAGAGGAGTCCACCTGCCCACTGGAGAAGGTAAAGACAGAGGATGGCTGGGCAGACGAAATTATGGCTCACATGATTAGGTGCAAGCACTGCGGCCAGATCTTCACCTGTGTGGTCAACACCTGGCGAGGCAGCGGACACTTCAAAAAAGGCAAAGGATGAAACAGAAAAGGCGGTGAAATGATGAATCAGGCAGAAAGAGCAGAGCTGCTGGAGCAGCTTGAGGAGTGGAATGATGCGGACGAGTTTGCCCGATGTATTGAGGCCATCGAGGCTATCCCGGAGCAGGAGCGAGGTTATTTGCTGACCGTCAAGCTGAGTCGGGCTTACAGCAATCTGGCGGTCCTGGGAAATCATGGAGTGCATGGGACCGACGGTGAAGTGGACGGGGATCTCATCCGACACGCCATTGATCTGCTGGAATCCGTCCGCACCCAGGGAGAGAACGATCCCTACTGGAACGCCCGGATGGGCTATTCCTGCCTGATGGCATACAGCTCCGCAACCACCGCTTGTGAATACGCAAAATGCTGGCTGTCCCTGGCCCCGGATGACCCGGATGCCCAAGAGCTGGTGCGGATCTGGAGGAGGGAAATTCCTTGGAACTGGATTGGAAAGAGCGGGAGGAGATTATCCGGCGGGAGACCATCCCCCCTGCCGATGATGACATCCTCGGCCATGTGAAAGTACATATCGACCAGTATTTTGGTGTCTATACCCAACTCCTCACGGACGACAGCGATCCGGATCACCCTCTGGAGATCGCCGTCATCCTGCCTCGACCGGAACATGACTACTACACCCTGGTCACTGTGGGCCTGAGCCGGCATCGGATGGATTTCTCGGAGGAGCGTCGGGAGGAAAAACTGGAACGGGCGGAGCTACTCATCAATCTGCCCCGAGACTGGAAGCTGACAAAGGCGGACTGCCGGGAGGAGCGGTGGAGCTGGCCCATCCGGATGATGCTGGCCACCGCCCACTTCGCCATGGAGGACCCGGAGGTAGGGCTGGAATCCAGGACTACACTGGATGAGGGTGAGGATGGCATCCCCTTTGCAGAGAATACGGACCTGCGGGGCGAGATCCTGCTCTATCCCGGTGTGTTTGGGGAGGAGTCCTTTTTCTGCCGTCTGCCGGGCGGCGAGGAGGTCAACTTCTATCAGGTGATCCCCCTCTACTGGGAGGAGCTCCAATACAAGCTGGAGCACGGCTCTGATTCCCTGCTGGACCTCTGCCCAGATGAGAGCCTGGAGGTCATCAATCCACACCGGCTGAATGTGGTCACCGACCGAGAGAAAATCAGCTACGACCCGGCGGAGATGGACAATGCCGCAGACCAGATCAAGAAGATCCAGGAGCTTCACTTGCCAGTGGACGAATTGGACGCCTGCAATCTGATGGCTTTCTTCCTGGGCTGGGCTATGAAGCGGGGCCAGATGAGTAACCCCGTTCATCTCCGGGTATCGGGAGATAGTGGAGGCGGTCCAGTCCGGAAAGGAGCCTGATCTTCGGGTGTTCATCCTGAACAACCTGGATGGGAAATTGTCTACTCAGTTCTTTGACCGGAGAGGCTCCGGTTTTGCTCAGTGGTACGCCCAGGACAACCGATCCAACCCCTATGTCTACCGCCGGGATTGCCGGAATATCGTCTTGGCCAAGCTGCAAGACCGTGTCTGGAACAGCGCTACGGAAGAAGAAGCGGCCTACCTGCTTCTTCCATATACAGAAAAGAACCGTCAGAGTGTGGAGCACCTGCTGGATGAGCGGTTTCAGCAGTATCTGGAAGCGGAATTTGTAGATGACCCCGAGGAGCGGGTGGCACGGGCAGCGGAAGGAAAACCGGCTGTCATTCCTGACTGGGACGGTCCCCTGTTCTGCTATGCTTCCGACCGCGTCGCCCAGGATGGGTGCAAGGTGCAGATTATGGACCGGCTGTTCCCTGAGCGTGAGGATATGGGTTGGGAGAGCGGTTGGGCCTTCTACTCCGGGGACGAGGGCGATGTGTACGGTGAAGGGATGAATACTATGAGTTGCACTGCGGCTTCTATGATATTCGGGACATCTGCCGCATCGATCCAGACATTATCCCGTTCCTGAACCTGCCCTATGGTACCATGCAGATGCGTGGAGAGAAGGCGAGGAGGAAACCTAAATGAACAGCGAACAGATCACAGCATTTTTTGCAAGAGCATTGGTACATTGCTTCGGTGCTCATCGGAGCCGTGATTTTAATTGGGGCGATCCGCAACTGGAACTGGCTCTGCGACCCCACTGGTACGCGGGATGCCCACCGCCACAGCAGAGGATACCGGCGTGTGGTTTTCTTCCTGCTGGGCGTTCTTCTGATTGTAGTGAGTATCTGGGGATTTGTGCTGAAATTGAAATAGAAGGAGAAAGATTATGATGACTGAGAAATATCCCACCTGGCTCACCGGCCATGTGAAGGAGTGGGCGCAGAAACGCCTGTCCACCGTGACATTGTGTTCTACCACTGGCAATGAACTGCTGGAGGTTTGGTATTACGGAGATCTGCTCACAGTAAAGGGAGAAACCCCAATCCTATATTGTAGATGGCGATGCGGCTCCCGGACTGGTGGCAGCCCGTGACCCGGAGAGCGGCGAGGAGTTCGTCACTTCGACGGCGGGCGACATGGCTATGACAATATGTTCTGCGATGAATATAATCCAGCCGAACTGGAGGATCGTCCCCTCAAACGGTACGAAATCCCTGCTTCCAAGCTGGTGCTGGAGCTGGGTTACAGTATCGACTATGAGGACGAAAAAAAGAGGACTTCGAACCGGATGAAGCGGATACCGTGGAACTGCTCAACGGTGAACGGATGCTGTGGGAACAGGTCAAGCGGGACGGTATCGACTACATTGCGCTTTACTATGTGAATGAGAAAGGAATACAAGTCCAGATTTTGGACGCGGAATTGGCATGAGTTTTGTGCTGGCTCAGGAGGTGGAACTGCAATGTCAATCACTGCTTATAAAATAGAAGCCATCGGTCATGACCGAACCGGCGAAGACTATGGCTATATAAATATTATGTACCGCTATGGCAACAAACAGTCCTGTCCTCGGCCAGATCAATGTGAAAAGATGGAGGTCATGTGGGCGGATGAGATACGGGCCGCCTGCTCCTGGCAGCAAGGTGGGCGACTTTATACAGACATGGCTGATGGGCTCCTGGGACTGTGGGTATTTACCCACCGGGAGATATGCCCAGCGGCTCATGGATGCCTTCACCGGTCTGAAGATCAAGGAACTGGCGTGGTTTGAGAACCCCCAGAGAAAAGACTCTGAAAAATGGTAAACCGCGTGCGCGCCGGGCCAAGTGGCTGCCGGAGCTGGAGGTAGATCTGGTGTACCTCTACTCCGACCACTATCTTGACGCAAGAAATCCGACTCCCCGTCCAAACCGACTTCTTCACGGTTACAAGGATGGACGCCTGGGGCGTGAGTACTTGGTTCATGTGTACCCCAGAGGCCGCCGAGAAGCTGATCGCCATGAATTACGACAATCTGGCCATCAAGGAGACTACCATTGTGGGATAGAGGTGATACAGCATGATTGGAACAGATGAAAACTGGGCGGTTCTCCATGTGGAGGTCATTTTTCTGGAGTGGCAAACGAAAAACACCTCCCAGCCTGGTCAGTGGAAAATTTGTCCCCATTTTGCGGTCACCGGAACCACGGAATATCTGGGTGTGTGCTTTCTGGATGGAACGGAGCGTTGTGCATTTGGTGAACCGGCTTTTGGAAATGCCCAGCCCCTCTATCCAGATACCATTGACTATGCTCCGCTGGAAAACAATGCGGAATTTTTGATCTATGAGGGAGCTAATGCCGTTGGTAAGGGCCGGGTGCTGGGCCGGACGATACCATATAAAGTAAAGCCACAACGAAAGTAGGTGCCTTATGTACCAAATTGCATATATTGGCCGCTGGGAGACCCTCCCAGAGACGGCTGTCGCTATTTATGAACACGATATTCCCAAACTGGAGGCGCTGCTCCAAGGCGGTCTGGATCTGGGTGCTCCCCATCCAACTCAGCGAATACATCAAGCTGATGCCGCTGGAGATCGCAGTTTTTTCGGAACGATGTGCCCATGATTCACTTCCTGCTGGAGCATGGAGCTGATCCCGGTCGGGCAGAGGAACAGCCCCCTGCTGCTCACCGCCGCCCGCTGTTGTGGGCCGGAGGTGGTGGCGCTCTTTGCTGAACAGACCGCAATACTCTCCCCCGAAGCAGAAAGAGCGGGCCATCCAGGAAGTACGCTGGGGCAAGCGCCCGGAGAATATCCAGGTGCTGGAGCAAGCTGGGATCACAGTGGACAAGTTTGGCGGCGAGGCATTCCGGGCCGCTGTGTCCGAGGGCAACACCAAACTTGCCCGACTGCTTCTGGAAAAAGGGGCAGACATCAATTACCACAAGCCAGACATGGTGTTTCCGAACGCCCCCACCGCTGTCACCGAAGCGGCTCGGCATAAGGATCTCCCCATGGTGCGCTGGCTCATTGAGCAAGGAGCCGACATCACCATTGCTGACAAATACGGCGACCGGCCTTACACCGTGGCGGTGCAGAACAAGAATCAGGAGCTGGCCGACTACCTGAAAGCCTTGGAACCGGCGGAATGGCACAACGAGCAGGAGAAGCTCCGGCAGCTTATGCCCTACAAGCTGCCTGCCAAGCTGGTGGAATACTTGAAGACCGGCCCCCTGCGGCTGGAGTTCCCGGATCAGGAATGGGTGAAGTGGGCGGAGCTCTACTCCTTCATGGATGTGCAGGAGATGACCTGGAAACGGAAGAAGCTGCTCTCCCTCATGGCGGGGATGGACAACTACAGCGACTATCTGCTGCTGTGGAGCCCCAGGGACAAAAAGCTGTGGTATCTGGACATCGAGCACGAGGAGTTCCACCCTCTGGCTAAATGGGATGACTTCATCGCAGATCCCGGACGATATCTGAACGGATGATCGAGGGTGAGTTTGAGGAATAAGGAGCAAGACCATGACATCCATAGACTTTCTGAACAAGGTACATAAAAGCCTGGACTCCCAGGAATATGACCTCTCTTATTCTCCGGCCAAGTTCAAGAATTATATGCTGTACTGCAATGGTAACTTTATCGGTGGTCTGTTCGACGAGGAGTTGTGCTTCGTCTACGCCGACAGTGTGAGTGAACTGCTGGGGCAGCCGGAACCCGTCACCACGGCTACTCCAGCACCGCCCAGCACAGGATGCTGGTGATCCCGGAGGAACATTGGGCGAAGGCGCTGAAACTTCTCTATGCCGAGAAATTTGATTGGAGCCGTTTGGTGTACGACATCACCTACACCAGCATCGGCGCGGCTGTGGTGGAGGACTTCTACGACGAGAATGTGGTATTCCCGCGCTTCTGCTTTGAAAAGGAACTGCTGAAAAAGGACCCTCTGGACCGGCAGGGCCGTATCCTGCGGATGGTCTATCTCAATCAGGATCTGACAAAAAGCGGGCAAATATCTGTTCCCCAGACTGATGCAGAAGTTTCTTGTTTTTACAGATCGCAACGGAAAGACCAGTCTGGAAACCATGCTGAAACGGTGGTACACCCAGCTTGAAAAGGATTACCACAATCAAACGGCGGGATAAGGAGAATGACCTATGTTTGAAGAATTTTATGAGATGTACGAGCCCGAGGAGCAGGAAGTGGTCGCTCTGATCAATCGCTGCATCGGGGGCGGATATAACAACAAGGGTGGCTTTTGGCAAATGACCGTTGTGACGCTGGGCATAGTGTCCTGTGACACCGGCAAGGTCAGCACCAAAGAGGAGCGACTGGATTGGCCGGTCACCGACGAGGAACGCAACAGCGATAAGGGCTGGGGACGCTTTCAAAACGAGCAGATCTGCCGCCTGAAGATTCGCCGGATGAAAGAAGAATGGGCAAAGGATCTGGTGGTGCAGCCCTGGTGTATCTCCCAGGTGGTCAAGGCCCACGAGGACTGCCCGGAACTCCAGGCCGTTCTGGACGAGTACCACAAGCCAGTGGTGATCCAGGACCAGGTGCTGGGAGAACTGACACTGGACAAGGACTATGATACCTTCGAGGGCGAAATCCAGTGGTGCGGAAAGGATGTGAGCCTTTCTCTGGAGGTCAATGCCGAGAGCAAGCCCTCCTGGACCCGCGCCCGCAGCGCCGCCAAAAAGCTGCTGGCCGACTGTGACACCTGGGATAAGGCCATGCGGGAGCTTGCAGCCAAGAACCTGACCGAGCTGGCCAACAACTGGCTCTCCCAAGATGAGGAAAACCCCCGTGACCCGGAAACCGACCCCATCACAGAGGACGAACTTGCCCGGCGAATCAGCCTGACGAGTCTATCCGTCACCTCCGGCGGCAGCTTCACTGCCTGGTTTGACTGCGACGAGATGTTCACCGACCATGCGGTGACGGTCTACGGCTCCTTGAAAAAGGGCCTCAAAACTGCCAACATTGAGGGGTAAGGAGGATAACATTATGAAACTGAGCTGTAAACGCATTGATTTTACATATACCCCTGGCGAGGAAAGAGGTGTTTTTGTACGTTGCCAAAAAATTTTTCTAAAATTCATCGAGAAAACTGTCACGAACTCGCTGCTTATCTCGTTAGTTGTAGTAGAAGCCGTGCATATGATATGCTTCGCAAACAACGAGAAGAATTGCTGGAAGATGTCCCAAACGAACCAGATGATGCCCCGGTGCCGGATGATGCAGCAGTTAGCACCGATAACATCCAACACCTGACAGAATTGATCGGACAGATGAAACCGATGTACCGTGATCCACTGCGCCTTTTGGCGATGGGCTACACCAACCGGGAGATTGCCGAATCGCTTGGACTGACAGATGAAGTGGTTCGGATGCGGCTTTTCCGTGGAAGAAAACTATTGTGGAAGGAGCTGAACAGCCGTGAGTGAGCGGACAGAGATTTCTTTTGATGCAGGCATCGGCTTCAGAAAGCGTTTCGACAGGCGTTTTGCTAAGAAAAGATGAAACATCCTGTGCGCATCTTCCTTTTCGGAAACCAACTGGCTTCTCGCCTGCAAAACAAGGCAGGCGGAAATCTCCCGGCTCCGGATGGTGGCCACCAGCTTTTCCAGATTGGGAATCTGCCCGATGTTGGCGCACTCGTCGATGAGACACCGTACATGAACGGGCAGCTTGCCGCCGTATACATCATCTGCTTTATCGCAAAGCAGATTGAAAAGCTGCGTGTACACCATGCTGATGAGGAAGTTGAAGTGCTGTCCGTATCGCTCATGATGAGGAACAATGCCGTTTCCGCCACACCTTCAGTACTCTCCGGCATGAACAAAATTCAACGTTGGTCGCAGAGCAAACCACCATATTTAGCGTTTATATATTTCTTCGCGTCAATATATAGTATTCAGTCACGAGGACAGGGGTGCCATCAGGAATAAACATCCGTTTGGACACGAGGCAGATTTCCGCCCCTCCCAGGCTTCGGCAATTTAGACACGCGGAAATAAGTGCGGTCGGGAATAAACACCCGTTCAGACACGGAGCAACTGCCCTCTGAAGGTCAAAAAGCAGCCCACCGGGTAGCCTTTCCTTCCTGCTGATCTCTCAGCTCGTTGGAAAGCAACCTGGTGGGCTGCTACATTTTTATTCAGTTTTCTCTGCGACTGCGGAGCCTAACCGTTTCTTCTTCAGACTCGCACAGTCAAATATTCTCTGCCCCAGAAGTTGCCTGTACCGGCTCCTGTGCACTTTCGTTCTCCTTGTCCACCTTTCCCTCGAAAATGGGAATGGCGCGACACAGGTCGTAATTCACGAGTCTCTGCTGCGGATACTCAACACCCGGCAGCCGGTAGGATCTTGTTCTGTCCCAGCCACAGCTCTGATAGAGCAGCCGCACAAGATTCTTGCTCTTGATCTCATATCGGTCGTCCTGATTTTTCTTTGGAACACGATTGGCCCCCTCTGCATCCATCCCACACGCTTGTATTGCAAACATCTGCTTGGTCGAGTTGTAGAGAAAATGATAGAATTCTGGGCGGCCAATAGATTCAAGGGCGCTCCGGAAGACCGTGATGCGACCGTCTGCATATCGAAATGTAATCCCCAGCATATTCTGCTGCCATGTCTTTGCTGGCATAATTTTTCCTCCTTCCTGAAAAAGGGTAGACTCCCCCCCCTTGGTGCTCAAATTCAATTTTTATAGATTTTGCTGTTGTCCGGGCATACCCGTAAGCATTCCAACCGAGACAAAACCATCCATTTGCCTCAGCTCAGACTCTTGGCGATGCTGCTCAACAGGCATGCCAAATGTACCCGCGATGTCATCTGGGTAGTAACCCTTCCGAGGATTCACAGGCTGTTCTTCCGTATTCTCTTCGGCCACTGTCGTAGGTTGTTGATCAGCAGACTGCTTCTTTTTACACTCGTGGAACACCTCGGCCGCCACAAGGTCAAACACATAGAGAGCTTCGCCCTCGAACTCGATGCGGTATCCGAGGATCTTATACCGGCAGTCACCGGACCAATCCATTTCCTTATAAAGCAATTCTGAAAATAACCTGCAGGACATTTTCCGACTCTTACGCTTGTCCGGTTTTTGCGATACACCAGCGCAGAGCATCCCTGTCATTTTCATTACAGCCTTTAACTACAAGCCGCTTTAAGTCGCTGTTAAACATGATGTTGACGTACACCACATCCTCCAAACCTGCAATGCAGGCCGTGTTGAATGTGATGCTGTCTTTCCTTATTATAATGGCGGATCTCGAAGATGTGCAAAAAGTTCCCTCCGGGCGACCTGATAGCCATCATAATCAAAGGTCTGCTCGATCTCCGTTCTCCTCTGTTCCCGCTCCGACATCTGCTCCGCACTCAGTTCCAACACCTGCGGATTCTCCATCTCCATTGTCTGCTGATTCGCCAGCTCCATGTTCATCTGGTATAGGCCACCCTTCTATTATTTTCTCTGCTTCATGTAAAAGTTCTTCAAGGTCTTCTGAGGTCAATGTACTGTATTCGGCCAGTTCCTTTGCCGGCCGCAAAACATCCCAGTCAGCCGCATAGTGCCTCTGCTCCAGTAGATTAATCTCTCCGATGCTGGTAATCGGTCTTCCAAATGTGTCCTCCCATTCCGGAGGCAAAATGTTAATAATCTGCTTAACTGTCCTCCCTGCGATTTCAGCTCGGTCATCTGTTTCAGCTTGTTTGGGCGGAAGAACGATGTTCTCCGTCTTTACCATTTCAGGTTCGTCCAGTTGAAACAGCATAACCTTTTGGTCATCATTCTCGATAAAGTCACCACGGAAACGGTATTTCAGGTCCTGATCCCAATCCATAATGTCAAACAGCGTTTTTCGCCAGTCCACGGCACGACTTGGACAGCGCACACACCACCGCCCTTCGCGCAGCTTTCCCCAGTGAATTGCATTTGGATTGTTCCCATCACACGGTCGAACAGCAATACACCTGTTCACTGAATTCAACAGCAGCTCTACATACTCCACATTCTCAAATTTTTTTTTGAGGCAGGCCGTATTAAAGCACAGTTTTCCATCTGCTATTGTCATCGCAGGGTTTTGCGTAGTAGAGAAATACTGAGACCGAACCACCTCATAGCCACTCATGTCTAATCCTGCTTTATATTCAATCTGCCGCGTGTCCTCCAACTCGCTCATAACACTTTCAGATGCCTTTTGATATTCATCCGTTGAGAATCCGGTCCAGTCTTTATCCAGTGGTACATATCCTCGAAGGATTCCATTGTCAACAACGCTTAGTACAGGCAAGGGCCTAGCTTTCTTCGCATAGGCACGTGATGCCCGAAGAAAAATTTGCTGCTTCATATACAGTTCGAGAAACTATGGCTTCATGATGATTTTTTTCTTCTAAACTGCGTTCTTTCACCATTGTTCTTTTTTTTGGCTTTGTGTGTCAAAAAATTAGGGGTAAATGTCTTCCACGCCCTAATGTCACCACAATGACGTTCATTTGCAACAATCTCGGCCAGTGTGCTTGCGCTCCACTCATAACTTCCCTGCTTTGTCTTGCGTTTATAGGCTTTAAGCAATTCTGCAATATCAGAAAATGAAACACCATTCAAGTAAAGATAGTAGATTGCTTTTTTTACAGTTTCAGCTTCGTCCTCATTGACGATAAGGTCACCATCTTCGTCCCGGTCATAGCCAAACAGCTCTGGTGTTAAAAACAGTCCCTTCCTAAACCGGCGTTCAATCGACCAGTTCATAATGACCGATTTTGAATGGGATTCTTCTTCAGCAACCGAGGCCAAAATCGTCAAGATCATTCGTCCATTATTGTCAAGCGTATAAATGTTGTCTGCTTCAAACTGAACACCTACAGGCGGTTCAAGGTTTTTCAGAAGGTCAATAACAGAAAGGCAATCAACGATGTTTCTTGCAAATCGAGCAATCGACTTGGTCATGATCAAATCTATTTTCCCGGCTTTGCAATCCTCAATCATCTGGAGCATGCCTTTTCGGTGTGCAATAGATGTTCCGCTTATACCTTCATCTGCATAGATTCCAACAAGTTCCCATCCAGGATGTCCTGTAATGTACTCAGTATAATAATTCTTTTGAAGTTCATAAGAAGATGTCTGTTCGTCATTATCCGTTGAGACCCGAACATAGGCCGCCACACGGCGAATTCCACCGCTCTCCATAAAATCCGCAGTAGGCTTTGCAGGGATTATTTCGATTTCAGACGCATCCGTGCCTTTATATTTATCACGGATTTTCTGCTTACGGTCTTGTCCACTGTTTTCTTTCACGGTTTCACCTTATTCCCTGAGCGTCCAGTACCACTGGCGCATTTTTCTATAGCTTTGTATTCCCAGCACATGTTTTGTCTCAGCTATGGTCCTGCGACTTATTCCAGCTTCTCCAAGCCTTTCATAGATTTCTTTTGATGCCATATCACCTTTTACAAGATACTGCTTCAAAAGAGCGCAAGCCATTTCCGTTTTTGTCTTATACTCCAAAGTCTGCACTTCTTGTTTTTCATCGCAGCTTTCAGATATGGAATCCAGCCATTGGAACCCGTAATCCTCTGTTATCGAGAAACTGATTTTAGACCCATCTGGTCCTAAGCTGTTTTTTATCTGGTGAACGACACGGATATCCATGTTTTCTGCATCGCGCTCAATCTGCAACACACTTCTTGCAGCCGCCACCACGTCAATGCTTCCAAGGCTTCTATACAAGCCTTTTTATGCCTTCCTTTTTGTTCAAGTGCCCTATCAGCACAATGGCGCAATCATAGGTAGCCGCCCACATTCCAAGGTGCTGCATCAGCCGCCTTGCTTTTCCAGCAATCTGCAAATCGGAGTCACTGGAGAGGTATGCTTGAATTGGGTCAATCACAACAAGCCTCGGTCGAAACGCAACGATTGCATCCCTAATGCGTTCATCATCGAGTGTCAGCCCACTGTTGACTTCTTCATTGATAAATGCCACTTTGCTGCAGTCTGCGCCCTGTTCTTCCAGACGGGGTTTTATCGTATCCGCAACCCCGTCTTCTGAGCATTGGTAGATAACCCTCTGTGGTTGCTCCAATGGTTTTCCGTCAGGAAAGGCACCTCCTGTGGTTATTTCAGCAATCAGATTCATCATCATTGTAGACTTGCCATCACCGGGGTCTCCCTGTAGCAAGGTTATTTTTCCAATTGCAATATATGGATACCAGAGCCAGCGGACTGGCGATGATTCGACCTCACTATACAGCGTCAAAAGTCCTTCTTGCACTCGTCCCAATCCCCCGTTCCCGCATTGTATAACCCTTAGAGTTCTTCAGTTTTATTATACATCTGCACTGGCGAGTTGACTGTCAAGCAGTAGACGACACGTTTTTCTAAATGTCAACTACTGCTTGACATTTGATAGAAAATATTCTCTAAGGATGCAACACCGTAAGGGGAGGAAGGTTGCATCCTTACCGCATTAATTTGCTATGTGTTTTGTTCGGCGCAATAATTGTCTTGTTCTTATGCGGGCCAGTTTGGAGGTAAAGCCATGCCTATAGACTACCCTGCGCTCGGAAAACGTATAGCGTTTTTTCGGAACCAGTCTCACCTCACGCAAGAAGACTTTGCATACGAGGTTCATCTTTCCCGTCAATACATCAGTCAGCTCGAAACCGCTGCCTGCCGACCAAGTCTTGAAACAATCGTAGAGATTGCAAACACTCTCGGCGTTTCTACAGATGACTTGCTTGTCGATAGTCTGACCCACTCCGTTTCCACAGCAGACACCGAAGTTCATCGGCTTCTGATTGACTGCAACGAACTCGAAGCTGAAATTCTCACTCGTACCTTGAAAGAATTACGCGCCATCCTTTACAGCCTCGGCGTATAAACAAAAATTGCCCGCATAAGCCACCGCTGCACCTTCTTTTCCAGAGGGTGCTTCTGTGGTCTATGCAGGCTGTATGTAACCAAGGTCTACCTTTTAGTTGAAGTCCAGCAATCGTACAGGAAATCTAACAGCCCTGTGGCTACTGTTTGAACTGTAACCGATCCGTTCACCGACTTAAGCTGGGCCTCCATTGTCTGCCATAATTCTGGCGCAAGCTCAGTTTTCTGGCCTACTGCTCCCAGAGCGTATTCTACCGAATCGTTCACCAAACCAGACAGGGTTCTCCCATCGACCGTCACTGCCCCTCTCTCCAAGCTTATCACTGCATCCATTTTCCTTTTTTCGCGTCGGACCATGGCAAATTCATCAAGTAAACTTTGATTGCTGCGGCAACTACCACTTCTGGCCCAGTCAATCCATAGGATTCAATATGTACCTGTTCAAGTTCATGCTTCATACAAGTTCCTCCCAATCGTGTGTCTCTGGCACCCAGCATAAAGCAAAACTCTATACATAGCAATCCCATCCAAAACAAAAAAGGCCCACCGGGTCACCATCTTCTTTTGCTTATTCGCAAAGCCAGAAAGTGACCCGGTGGGCTGTATCAGTTTTTCAACTTCAATATGGTCTGGATATACCAGTACCTTCGATACTTCCTTTTCAAACCGTTCCTGATCCATGTTCAGCCACTCAAGTTCTCGCAGGATTGCATCGATAAGTTCTTCTTCCTTAATAAAGCGGTTGCCGCATCGCTCATTGCCTTTTCCTTTTTGCCGGTTTCGGCAGTTCCACGCTTTATAGGTGCTTTGCGTCTTGAAACCGCCAGCAGCTTTCAAAGTCCGGCGCAAAAAGGGAGCACCACATTCTCCACAGAATACTTTGCCGTAGAGGAAGTGATGCTCCCTGTTCGTTTTATGAATACCGACCTTTGCCAGTTCTTTTCGTTTTTCCAGAATTTCCTGTGCCTTATCCCATGTCTCCCGATCTATGATTGCTTCATGGTCATCCCACAGATAATTGGATTCCACCTTCTGATTCGGATTGGGCTTCTTGGTCAGGTAGTCCAACGGAGCTTTCTTCTGCAACCGCTTGTCACCCACATAGGTTTCATTTGAAACCATGTACCGGAGAGTTTCTACTCCAAACCCCTTTTTACTGTGCAACGATTGAGCCCCCAGCTCTTCCAAACCTTTAGCGATTTGCCTATAGCTCTCGCCTTCGATGAATCTGCGGAATACTTCCTTTACAATCCAAGCGTCCTTGTTGGGAACCAGCTCGCCATCCACACAGTCGTAGCCGAGAATACGATTATTGCCGAGATTGTACTCACCTCGTGCAAATCGGCTTGCATAAGCAGCCTTTTCATTTTCACTGATAGAATGACTTTCATCCTGTGCCACTGCTGCCAAGATGGATAGGACGAAATCACAGGTTGGATCATCTGTGCGGATATTTTGTTCCTCAAAAATGACTGTAACCCCCAGCGTTCTAAACCATTTGGCATACTGCTGGCAATCCACCATGTTCCGAGAAAACCGGGAAATACTCTTGCAAATGATAATATCCAGCTTCTTGGCTTCGGCGGCCGCCGCCATTTCCTGAAAGCCCGGTCGATTTTTCACTCGTGTAGCAGAATGCCGGTCAGCATATACCTTAACCAGTTCCCAGTCGGGATGACTTTGGATCAGCTCCTCGTAATACTTCTGCTGAGTTTCAAAGCTTTCATCCTGCTCGTTGCGAAAAGTGCTGACACGGCAATACGCGGCCACACGTTTCTTTGCCACTGGGATTTTTGGCATTACCTTTTTTAATAATCATTTGCTGCTACTCCATTCTCCTTGGCACGGAGGTTCTTTGCCGTCTGCATGGCAGCATTACGCTGTGCCTCCCGCGTATTCGCGCACGGTCCAGCGAGTTCCGATAAAGCTCTGCCACATGGGTCGGTTCCTCAACCTTGGATGCATTCAAAGCAACCTCGCTCTCCAGACCACATTTCCAGAGCACCCGCATGGTGTCCTGTTTAAATTCAATGTGCCCCACCAAGTCATCCAGCCAGTAATACTGGACGGTGTCCAGTTTCGGGCTCTCTGCCTTGATTTCCAGCATCCTCTGCATAGCTACCGTCCGCTTCTTTTCCTTGATTTCAAGGGTGTTGTAGGCTTCCAGCAGGGCAGCATCCACAAGATACCCTTTGACCGCATACCCACGGCAGCCGTCCACATCAAAGCAGCCAAGGATGCGCTTGTGGCTGTTTACTTTCATGACCCTCGGAATCATCTTCTTCCCACACAGCGGGCAGACAATGTTTGTATCGAAGTAGGGATACCGGCTGTACTCCCCATGCGGAGATTTCAGTTCCATAATGCGCTGTACCTGCTGGTAGGTATGGCGGTCGATAATAGGAACATGGTGGTTCCTGACGTTGTAGACCGGAATCACAGTCGAGTCGTTCCGGACACTCCTATGGGAAATATGGTCAACACTGACCCATTTCTGAAGCCGCATATCACCAATGTACTTCTCGTTCTCAAGGAGATACTTAAGGGCGGTCTTGTTCCACGTCTGCTTGCCCCTTGCGGAAGGAGCCTGTATAAAGGTCAGCTCATCCAGAATGTCCGTCATGGGGATGCCGTACTGGTACATTTTGAAAATCATCCGCACAATGGCAGCTTCGTCCGGTTCAATGACAATTTCACCGTCCTTGGTCTTCCGATAGCCATAGGTCTTGGTCCAGCGCGACTCACCACTTTCAAACCGCTTGCGAATGCCCCATTTCAGGTTTTCGGAGATGGAACGGCTTTCCTCCTGTGCAAAAGCCGCCATGACCGTCAGAATCAGTTCGGACACACGTTGCCGTATCCAGTCCTTCCTTTTTCAAAGTAAAGCTGGACACCGATGCTCTGAAGATGGCGCACATAGGACAGACATTCGACCGTGTTGCGGGCAAATCGAGAGATACTTTTTGCCATGATATAATCGACCTTGCCTGCCTCGCAATCCTCCATCATCCGCAAGAACTCTTTACGCTTTTTCACGCTGGTTCCGCTGATGCCCTCATCGGCGTAGACATCCACCAACATCCAGCCAGGGTGCTGGGCAATCTTAGCGCGGAAGGCTTTCATCTGCTCCTCCAAGCTGTGGAGCTGAATCTCCTGGTCCGTGCTGACACGGGCATAGACTGCAACGCGGACTGTTTTCAAGGTGCTAAGTGCCTGAAAGCCAAGCTTCTGTACCCCAGTGTCTACCTTTTCTACTGTAATTTCCATGTACTTTTCTCCTTATTGCCATTTGGGGTCGTTCAGGACCTTCTGCTGTTCATCATTGTATTTTTTTCGTCCGGAGTGGAGCAAGCCCATCTGAATCATGGTCTGCACACGCTCGAACTGTTCTCTGCTGACAATGCCTTCATGATGGTCCTCCAGATGAACTTGGGCGCGTTCTCCCCTGTTCCGCTTGCTGTATCGGTGGCCGTTCTTGCCGTAGGCCGTGTAGTAGCAATCCGTCCAGTAATCCCCCATGTATGCGACATTTTTTCAGCATATTGGGTAGTCGATTTCGATTCTGAGACCATGACACACCGGTATTTTCCTCATCCTCCATCTTATCCAAGCAAGCTCGGATATCTGCGTAGCAGACTCCTTTTTTGCCGCTTGGTCAAAGGCATAGCGGACACGGCGGGCCTCGGATTCTTCAATTCTCCATTCACCCTGCTTGTTGACCCTGCGAAAGCCGTAGGTCACACGGCCGGTCGGAATGCCCTGGTCATGGAGATAGGCGATGCCTGCTCGAACATTCTCACCGATGCTCTTGGACTCCTCCTCGGCAATGATGGCAAGGATGTGGAAGAACAGCTCGCTCTGGCCATCCATCGTGTTAATGCCCTCTTTTTTTCAAAAATGACCGGGATGCCCAGCTCTTTCAGCTGACGCACCACGGTCACACAGTCAAGCATATTTCGGGAGAAACGGGAGATGGACTTGGTATAGATGATGTCGATTTTGCCATCCATGCAATCTTGAATCATCTGTCGGAATTCCGGCCGACCCTGCGTACTGCGTCCGCTGCCTTCATCCGCATAGACCTTTACGAGTTCCTCATCGGGGTTATTGGAGAGCAGCTCTGTGAAGTAGCTTTTCTGAATCTCATAGGAACCTTCCTGACACTCCATGCCGGTGCTGACTCTGCAATAGGCCGCCGCCCTTTTCTGTTTCACTACAATTTCCATTGCGTCATCCTCCTTGGGGTAGTCGTATAATGCCGCATGTATGGCTGAATAGCAAGTTCTGTCGCCCAGATAAATCGGCATATTACCGACAAACTATCTGCCTGACAGAACGCCTGAATTGCAGCATATATGACAAATGTAAAGGGCTTCCCGGTCAAATTGGGAAGCCCAGAGTGCGACGTTTGAATCAGCCCGGTCTATGTGCCAGAGAGTGCTTTTGTGTCATCGCAACGAGGTGATATTAGACCTTTTTGACGTAATCGAGGCTGATCCAGCCGTTACGCTTGCTGGCATAGGATTTCAGCAAGCCCCACTTGATGCGCCCTTGCCTGTTGCCTCCGAAACAATGGTGAACACACCCTTGCCAGCAAAACCACGGGAACCGTAGTTCGTGCCGGGGCCCTTGCGGATGTGCAGGTCAGAGATGGACACCCGGACCGTGTAGGGCTGAAACACCGTGCTGGTGGGATAGACGACCTTGCCGTTCTCATCGAACACAGAATAGCCAGGGTTCTTGTCCGCACACGCTTTTGCGTTACCGAGGTCACGGAACGCACCCTTCTGGGATGCGGCATCCGGCCAATTCTTGCGCACACGGTACAAGGCCGTAGTGGGCGTAGTGGCTACCGCCGCATCGTACTGGGTCAGGTTCCACTGCTCAATGATCCGGCAAAGGTTCTGTACATAGTCAAGGCTCGTCGCGTAACCGCCGTCCTTGATGATCTGCACGGCTTTCTTGTAGTCAGTGCAGCCTGCCAGTCCTTCGTACCGCTTTTGGCTGCCGTTCATAGCTCCCAGCAGGTAAGCGGAATGGTCGTTGATAGAGTCCTCAATGGAACTGTACTTTCGGAAGTCTGCCGTAATGCTTACATAGCTGCCGTCCGTGTTCTGCTCCCCCGGTTTTCATCGAATACACGGAATGCCCATCCCAGGCAAAACCCGACCAGGTGTTCCCGGAAAGTGATGCCTTCATGCCAAAACAGTTATTGGCATCCTGTGCCAGCTCGGACTTGCCGTAGCCAGATTCCAGAATGAACTGCGCCATGGACACGCTGGCAAGGATACCGGACTGCCGCTGGTTAGCCATGAACATCGATGCCACCTTTGCCACGACAGCCGCTGGCTCCATGTCCTTCAAAGAGGTTGCCTGCAAACCAGTGGACACAGCCGGAGTGCCGAGTGCCGCCGTCACCTTAGCAGCCAGATCACCGAGGCGGCTGTACAGCCAGTCGCCGGGGCAGGCTTTGTTCGCATACCAGCGGTGGACGGTCAGAACCATCTCATCAGCCGCAGGAGCGTAATTGAGAGTTTTATTCTTGTCCCCCAGCCAGAGCAGTTTTTGCCTTACCATTCCGCTTGCAGATGTCGGTGCAAAGCTCGATCAGCGAAGTGTATACTGCACTGTTCATCGCATAAGGGTGGGTCAGGTCGCTGGCGCACTCGATAGTGATAGCCCGCTGGTCGTTTGCTGCACTGGAAGAGCACCAGCTCCGGTTCTTCTCCTCGACACAAAGCGACACACGACCGTCCTTGCCGATGCCGTAGTTACAGCTTGCCTGCCGGGAGGTACTGGTGAAGCAGCCACAGATACTTTCCGCAGACAACTGCCCCACCACACAGTGCGGGGTGATGCGGTCGATGCTGTGTGTCCGCAAGCCGGAATGGTTCGGGCTGAGGTTCGTATAATCCACTAAGGGACTGTTAGTGTATGCCATAGAAGATTCCTCCAATAGAAAAAAGCCCGGATTTCTCCGGGCCAGATAGTGTAGATTCGATTCTTGGTCAGGCAGCAGCAGCTTCATACCAATTAGGATGCAGTTGGACGTCAGCCCGTTCAGAGCCCGGATCTCGGTATAGTGGACACCGCTGCCGAGCTTGCGCTCCGAGATACGCCAGAGGTTATCGCCGGGAGCTACGGTGTAGACCTCCCTGCCCACAAAGGCGTAAGCGTCCTCGGCATTCAGGACATACGCCACGCCGTCCTCTGCCTCCGGGCACTTGATCTTCAGCCAGTCCCCACAGTGTTCCAGAACATCCACAATGCAGTTCTTGGCATACACGGCAACCACTTCTGCATCCAGACTCGGTGCCTTGCGGATGTTCATAAGAGTTTTCAGCTTGCCATAAGCAATGGCATCCGGCAAAGGTTCTGCAGACGGAAACTCCTCAGCCGGGGTGCCCTCCGAAGGCTGCTCACCTTCCACTGCGGAGTCCTCCTCCGAGGTATTCTCCTCCGGGAAATCCGTTACAGGCTTCTCCTCAGCGTTCTCCTCCCGAGTCGTGGGCTCATCCGCCGGGTAGATCACGGTGCCGTCCTCGGCAAAAACATAGCTGCCGGGATTCTCGTCACACTTTGCCTTTGCATTCGCCAGCAGCTTATATGCACCGAGCTGGGATGCGTCATCGTTCCAATCGGTCCGAACACGATAATAGCCGGTGTTCAGCTTTGCAGGATATTCACTCATAGTCGTTCCTCCATCAAAATTGAGGGAGAGGTCGCCCTCTCCCAATAGACTCCTTCATAAAGCGCACGATTTTTTGGCTTTTGGGAGGTACTTTTCAGAAAACTTCTCTCATTATGCTTACTGAAATTCGGCATTTGGTACCCAGTTCTCCAAATTTTCCTCTCATAAAGCACAATGAAAATGGCGAGAAGTTGTATCGTTACACTTCGTTCTCGTCGTTCTTGTCCGGGATATGCTTCTCGTTGGTCAGCTGGATCAGCATATCTTTCAGCTTCTCCGGGATGGGAATGCCGATCACGGCGGAGTTTTCCAGAATGGACAGGCCCTCATTGGACAGGTAGAAGAAGACCACAGCGGTACGGATTGCTGCGCCGTTCTGAAGGACCTGCGTGTCGATGATGTTGGCAATCCCAACCAGCAGGAAGATGCACACCTTCTTGGCAATGCCCTTGAAGCCCACCTCGCTGGACAGTTCCTTGCGGATACCCGCCGCAAGGATACCGGTGAAGTAGTCGGTCACCACAAAGACGATGAGCGCGTAGAGGAAGCCATCAAAGCCTCCGAAGAACCAGCCGAGAAAACCGCCCAGTGCCGCAAAAAGCAAACTGGAGCTTGTCGATTACATTCTGCATATTTTGTACCTTGCCTTTCCTGCCCGTTTCCAGCATAAAAAATAGGACGGTTCTCCGCCCTTGTGTAATGGTGTTCTATATAAACACAGCCGTGTGGCTGTGGGGTATTAAATGGCGTTCAGCATACGAGCAAGATTGGCTCCGATCAGCTCGTGTCCGATGGGGTTTGGATGCACACCGTCTACGATATACTCCGCTTTCACCTTGGCATTTTTCGGACTCAAGCCAACGGTCCAGCCATCCAGCACCGCAAAGCCGAACTCATCGCGTGCCACATCGTAGATAGCCTGTTTGTACTGAGCCAGTGTAGCTCCCACCTTGTTAGCAGCCTCACTGGAACGATGGAACGGTGTCAGGAAAACGATGCGCTTGCCGGGATACTTCTCGCCAAGCCCACTACACAGTACATGAAGGGCTCCATAGAACGATACATCCGTAGTGTCGGCAATCGTTCCGAGTGCAACGCCTGTGCCATAGTCATTGGTACCTCCTGCGATCACGACCATGTCTGCCGCAGCGTCCATACTCGAATATCGCAGAGAAATCGCACCGGTCGGAGACTGGTACGAGGTACTGGAAATGCTGATGCCAGACACACCATAGTTTCGGCAGGTCGCTCCCAATCTCTCACAGGCGATTTCACAATAACGCTTTTTCAGCCCGCTTATTGGGAGAAGAACCTCCCACAGGGGTATACGCTCCATAGGTGATGGAGTCTCCGATAAAGTTGATGGTCTTCCCTCTCCAGTTGGAATTCTGCACCAACAAAGCCTGTTCAATGGATTCCTTCACGGATTCGTTCCATTTTGCGAGTTTCTCCTCCACATCCTTGTTCTGATTGTCAATAGCAGTCTTGTTCTCTGCCACCGCAGTCCGAATCGGCTCCAATTCAGTCTGCTTTGTCCTGTTCGATCTTGCTCAGAATCGCCGCCTCTCTCTGGACTGCCCTCCGATCCCTATCCGCACCTACTCGGTTCAAAAGCTCCGTCAGGCAGTTCATATACGGCGTTCCTTACGTATCACAAACCACAACCTGTGCTTTCGCCGCTTCCTCCTCGGTCAGATTGATATAGAGATACTTCGCAGAACTGCGGTTCCATGCGGAAATCGATGTCAGCATCATAATGGCACCGTCATCCATCTCCCTAAAATGCTGGGCAGGAACAATGGACAGTCGTCCAGCGTAATGGAAGTCTCCCTCCATGCCACCCCAATTACCACGCATAATGGCGGGCTTGCCGCGCAGCCCATAAAAAAGGACATTCAGCTTGGCGTCATGGAGATTCCCGGTCGGAATCAACAGATAATAGCCTTCGCCATTGGGATCAACACGCCCCGACATATCATCGCTGGTATTCAGCCCACTAACATCCACATGCCCTTTATAAAAGGTTCCGCCCCGAATCAGGTCATAGTCGTAGCGCCATTCTTCGTGAATATACTTTGCAAGACTTCCGTGAGCTGTGCCATCCACGGTCTCAGCGTCGGCCCCTGCATAGTAGGCATCCACTGCCTTCAGGCGCTCACTCAGATTGGCATAGGTTTTTCCATCTGCATCCACCCGGGCATCAAGGAGCTCTGTATCAGTGGTATTACCACCGACAATACTGTTCATCCGAGCTGTAAGCTGATTCTTGGTGGTTTCCAGGTCTTTTCGGCCAGCCACTAGATCATTTCTTGCAGTCGTCACCTGTCCGGTCAGAGTCGTGGTCGTTTCCTGAAGTTTTTTTTCGAGATGCGTTGTTCAGTAGCCGAGAGTTCTTGACTGATTGCCTCGTGTGTCTCAGACAACTCATTGCTCATGGCTGTGTGGGTCTCGGACAGTTCCTTGCTCATCGCAGCCTTAGTCGCGTTGACATCAGAATGCATCTGCTGAACATCTGCATCAACATCCTGCTCCAGATTCCGGACCTGTGCGGAATACTCCGAGCAGATTGCCCAGTATTCCTCGCTGCTCAAAGCAGTACCCGCCGGGACGGACCTGCGGCTGATATAGCTGTCGCCTGTCTCCGGCTGATACACGATACTGAGCATCTCGTATTTGCTTCTCTTATTCCATGTGCCGCAATGCTTCGGCACAATGCGTCCGCCTACGAATTCACCCATGATTTCATTCATTCTTCCTTTTTGCTCAAAGGCTTACCAACGTCTTTTTTCGCAAGCAGGGGGAGGATGAAAATCAGCTTTCAGGAGTACCCCCCGAAAATTTTTACCATAATCACGTTCTTATTCATGAAAGCTCCTATCTTAGTTTTGCGGCAGTACACATATTGCCATATTTCTAAAAGCAACATCTGCTATCTGCATATATCCTTCAATTGCCGGATGAACACCATTCGTTCCGACTGCCTCGGTAATCTTATTCCTTGTGTTAACCTGTTTGCTCGTTGCTGGCATATTGTATTCGCTATCAAACTGTGTGGCAACGTTCAAAAAACTCCACATAATTCTTAAACTCTTCATCATTTGCCAAAGACTGATATGCCAAATTCATTCCCATTACGCTCCTACTAAGTGCATAGGGATTAGAATATGCACTATTCGCGCCATAGTTAGCTCCAGTTCCTCCATTGAAAGACGGCATTTGAATTCCCATTACCTTTACCTTCGCTTCAGGGAATTCATCATGCTTCTAATGAACTCTTTCGCATTTTCTACATGAATTTTGACTGTATAAGCATCTGGTGTAGAGCAATATCCGCCAAGAGCATTCCAGCTGAGCAAGGTATAGACATAATCTATCCCTGCAAAGCCATTTCTTTCACAATATGATTTAAAGCTGATCTTATCTTGCACAGCATCCCAAAACGGATTACCTTCAGCATAACCTGTACTCGTAAAGGCGATTGCTTCCGGGTGAGTCGCATTTGACAAATGAGTTAAGTTCCCTCCCCCACAGGCATTTTACCTGTGTGGTTCTGAAACCTGGTAAACTTAATTCTTTTTCTTCTCAATCGTCTCCATTTGCCAGACATTTCCATTTTCATCACGCCAGAGACTGTGTTGGTCCGTATTGTCTTTGTCATGTGTCGAATACACCCACATTCCGAGACTTGTGTTTGACGGTTTGGCAAGGTAACTAGCCCAAGTCCAGCCACCATAACCTTCGTAGCCTATTTGGCCTCTTTTCTTTGTTCCAATGAACTCAATATTGTTTCTACCCAGCCCGCTTGGCGTACCGCCCGTTTCGAGGACCCGTCTTGCCAATTCAACACACCACTCACCACCTGTCGTCAAGCTGTCCCCTATACATAGAATATTTTTCTTTTTCTATCGGGCTCTGCCCTGCTTTTCTGATAGCAAGAGTAGTCGTTGCAGAGGCAATAATTCGGTCACTGCAATCTCGAACATTCAGCGTCAATTTATGTTCACCCTCTTGATCAGCTTTTAGGTGTCACTTCAAAATAGCGATTTGTATTTTTTCCGATATCACAAATGCACTCCAAATTAAAGTTATATGGATTTGGATGTTCTACAATGCCACGGTAGAAAAGTTGCAGTGTATCATCAACAACGCCATATATCTTGTCTGGCAGAACTACTCTCGGAGGAGTTTCAATGTTCAGCTTTTCAATTTTCTCATCAAAGCCCTGTTTAACACTCGAAATGGTTTCATCGATTGCAAGTTGCTTGATTGCTGCACCAATTCTCTGCTGGACATTTTCGCTTTGAGGATTGCTCAGTTGGGCTTTATCCAAGAGGTTTTCTACTACCTCAATGACTTGATCAAGCTGATGCTTCCTCAGTTGATATATACTCTCCAGGTACTCAACAAACATATCAGGTCTATCCTGATTGATCAGCTCTGTATCATGAATTGGAAACCAGTCTTTCAGTTCTTTGTCAACTCTGAACGGTCCATCTCCTGCCTGACATATGTAACAGACTGCGCCGTAATCAGGAGGATTAAGATTCTTGCCTGTATTGCCAAACATAACACTAATATGCTGATCACAGGTAAACCCCGCATAAAGTTCTACTGAATTCTCATTTTCAATGGGTGTTGAAAAACGAAACTCAATCTTTCTTCTCTCACCAGATTTGATATGGAAACCTTCTCTTGTTTCGTCTGCAAGAATAGCCCCCCTTATGATTGTTTACAGAAACCACACAGCGTATTTTTTTTTTCAATATAGGCATTGTTTTCTTTTTGCGATTTTCTATCGTAAAAACTAGAGTGTTGAAATGCTTGGCTTTCCCAATTGGAGCTGCCCAACCAGTAAAGGTTGAAGTTGTATAACTCAAAACAGCATAGGATACAGGCACAAGATTTTGCTCATCCGATACAGCCCATGAATCCTGAAATGAGTTTTTCAGCTTTGCCAAGCTTTCTTTTATATTTTTCTCAACTTCTCGCCACTTTGCTTTATTCGGATTATAGCCGGTCAGCCATACAGCCAAATTGTAACGTCCCCCCGTTGAACAATCTCCCATTTTGGCAAACTGACCGTTCGTGGTATACAAACTACCCGAAGTTGCTTCTTGACTACCAAACACGTTTGTGCAAATCACATCCGCTTGTAGAAGGATGAAGACTTTTCTTCCTTGTTCAAAGAACAACCCATTCACATCACAGTGAACACGTTTTTCATCGTTAGGCTCAATTGTGACATTGAGGTACTTGTTAAAGGAGATTTTCTCTTCACTAGCATCATCGAATGCTATTGCAACACGAATTTGACTGATTCTTTCACTACGTGCCTTGACGATAAATTCAATTCCTGTTACAAGAATACTTTCGTCGATCAAATACGAGGAAACCCAGCCGCTAAAGGTCGATGAATCATATGGATAGTACAATTCTCCTCCGTGGATTTTCTTTACTTCTGTTTCTAAAAGCTCCTGAACATACTTTTCAGCCAGTTGTTCATGCACAGCCTCCCGCATCTCACCGGCTCTCAGAGCTCGTATCGCATTTCCAAGAGTATTATGCGTATGACCATACGAATCAACACGAGCATCCAGAATCTCCGCATCCGAGGTCTTTCCCCCGGCAATGCTGTCCATCCGTTTGTTCAGCGTATCCTTGGCATCCTTCAGTTCCTGCCGGCCGGTGTTCAGGTCGGACTTGGCCTGTTCGACCTTGCCGGTCAACTCTGAACTGGTCTGTTCCAGATTCTCATTGACTCGCTGTTCTGTTTCCGACAACTCCTGACTGATTGCCTTGTGCGTATCATCCAGTTCCTTGCTGATCGCCGTATGGGTCTCCTTGAACTCCTGACTCATGGCATTTTTGACTGCCGTAACATCACTGTGCATCTGCTGGACATCCACGTCCACGTCCTGTTCCAGCTTCCGCATCTGTGCGGAATAATGGGCACACAGCGACCAGTAACTCTCATCTGCCAGCGAGATGCCCACAGGCACAGCCTTACGGCTGATATAGCTGTCACCGGTCTCGCCGTCCAGTACGATCATCAAGGGTTCATAGGTTTTCTTCTGATCCCAGACACCTACATGGTCCGGTACCACCCGTTTGCCAACAAACTCTCCCATTTTACTTCCTTTCCGGCTTACGCCTCATTGTATCTCACGATCAAGTGACCTTCATCGTCCATCTCAAAAAATCAGACCCAGCGCGTCCCAGCTCTGGAACACCAGATGTCCATCCATATTGATGGACGAGGTGACATGCCCTCCTCGATATCCTTCGCCACCTTATCAATGGTGCTGGACACAGACCCCTGCGCCAGTCCCAGCTTATCATCCGAGCGCATCACGAGGTATCCGTCATCGGTGATGAGGAATTCCAGGATGCCCTTGGCGGCAGCATCCAACGCCTGCTTATAGGTCAGCGTGGCGATTTTACCGTTCTTGACCGCTGCACGGGCCACATTCAGCACCAGACTGAACGAACCAATCACATCTCCCTCATCGGACAGAAGGTAGATGTCAATCGGGAATCTGCCGTATACTTCGGTCATAAAGGATGTGACCGTCAGGATGACCGCACCGTCATCCACGAACACAAGGTCCGGGCGGGTCTCGCTGGAATACTGGAACACTGCACCGTCCGGCCGAGTAGCTGAGTAGCTGACGATGGTATCCTTACTGACCTTATACTCCAGCGAGTTCTGATACAGCCGACACCGCACTTTTCGGGCTTGGTTGTCGTACTGCTTGACCGGGATGTGGGTCGGGATCAGGTTCTCTGTGAATGACAGTTCCACGTCCTGAAACACCGTGAACGACTTAGTCACCAGTGCCTCCTGCGCCGGTTCCTCCGCTGTCTGTACCACTGCTTTCGCCTTCCTGTTTGCCATCTTCTTCGCCTCCTCCCTCTGTCGGGGTATCCGGGTCGGGCTCAGGTTCCGGTGGCTCATAGCCTACCGTCTGCCAAATTTCTCCGTCCCACAGCTTCAGCCGCAGGGCGGTTGTATCGACCCAGAGTGCATTTGTTTTCGGATTCTTTGGTGCTGCCTCCTGCGCACAGATGGCCGGAGCATACCGCTCATCCAGTTTCGCCAGCAGCGTTTCGGACAGCTTATCTGCTGTTCCGTACCGCTCGTCCAGCTTTTTAATCAGCTCTTCTGACAAGACGGATGCTGTCTTATATCGCTCATCCAACTGTGCAAGCAGCTCCTCGGACAGCTTATCTGCCGTACCGTATCGTGCGTCCAGGCTTTTGATGAGTTCTTCGGACAAGGCGGATGCCGTCTTATACCGCTCATCCAACTGTTCGAGCAGTTCTTCAGTCAGTTCTCCGGCTTTCTTATAGCGTTCATCCAGCTCCTGCAGAGTGTTCTCCAGCAGCAACGCCGTCTTGACCGGGGAATCGTCTTTTTTCCCAGCCATAGCCCCATGTTTTTCCGCCGTCCGTGGAAATGAAAAATCCCGCTGGGCTGTTTTTCCACGCAAAGGTAGACTTTGCCAGTGACCCGGCATTGAAGGCATACCGCACGGTTTCGCCGTTCACCTCGGTCACGTTCTGGTAGTGCAGGCCGAACAGGCCGGCCAGCAGGGTGCCGTCATAGACCATCGACACGGAAATGCCGCCGATCTGCTCACCCATGCTGGTCTCTACACGGAGCGCGGTGTTGTAGGCTTCATTGGCTGTGTTCCGGATGCTGCTCAGTGCCGTGGTCAGTGACGAGTTCCGGCTGCTGACCGTGGAGTTCGATAGCGTGATGCCTTCGTAGCGTTCCAGCAGACAGTCGTATTGTGTTTCGGTCACCTTGGAGCTGACCTCGATGCCGAGCTTGGAAATAAACACATGGACGGTATCGCACAGACTCACCTGCTCCGCTTCCACTACATCCTCATAGTCCGGGGTATTCCAGAGCTGGATAAAGTCGATGTCGATATCCACCTGTGGCTCGGTCAGGCTGGTGTTCTTCAGATAATCCTGTGCAAAGGAGCGCATCATCTCATCCGTGGGCTTATCCTGAAATCCACTGGTGCAATCCAGTACTGTGATCTTCTGGTACGGCACCGACCGCTGCTCCACCAACACCACCTTTTCCGGCAACTCCGTCACCTCGCCGGTCTCGGAATTCTGCCAGTACGGATGTACACCCGTGATTACGCTCTCAATGTTCCTCTCCATCTTGAAGTCGATGAGGTTTTTGCCGTAGACGATATGCACGCCGTGGTCTGCGCCCCGGTGATGATGGAGCTTGACGGTGTATCGGTCCCACTCGTACTCTCCGCCAAAGGTGTCCAGCACCGAGCCGTCGATACCGCCGAGGCAGTTCCGAAAGAGGACGGCTCCGAGAGCCGAAAAGAGGCGCTGGAGGAGATATCCGTCCAGACCTCAAAGGGGCACTCGGATGCCGCGTGGTTTCCCAGCCCCGCCAGCGCACCGGTGCAGCTGGTCGTGGCAAAAGGAGAAACCGTAATGAAGTTTAGCTGATACGAGATGTGCCTTGCCTTGACAGTCAGCTTGCCGTCAATCGGCGTTGCGATTTTGTAGATACGGAACGGCTGCGATCTGCCTGTGTCGGATGGCTTTGCAAGGATGATGTTCCCTTCTTCCAGCTGATCCGCATGGATACCATCTGCTGGGTAGACCATCTCCAGCTCAAAGCTGCCATTGCGCTTTTCCGTCACCACACAGGAATGAGCATCTGCCATCTTGCCGATGCCGTTGTTGTCAAACTTTTTCTCCATGGATGCATACAGACAAGGGATCATCCCGCTCCACCTCCTTCCTCACAGCGTCCACCAGCGCGGAGTCACTTCCACCGCCGTAATACCGCCCGTCCATGCGATCTGCGTCTTTCCTGCCGGCAGTTCCGGGAAATCATCCGAGAGGATGGTCTCATTGCAAAAAGCCGCCCTCATTGTAGGCATTGTGCGTCTCGCAATTCAGCAGAACATAATCCTTAATGCTGTGGATGGTAATGGATTCATCGCCCACATACAGCACACCGCCCGAATCTCCGTAGACCTTGAAGACGGGCTGTGACGGGAATGCGAAGGGGTTCATGAGGTTGCTCCGGCTTTCCAGCCGTACCGTCCTCTGTCCTTCCACACTCCACCGCTGAGGCTTGCAATTGAACACCAGATCCATCTTTGCGGCTTTCTGTGCCGTCACATCGAACTCCATCGCTTCGGTGCAGACCGCCATTCGGAAGAAGTCCGGGTCATAGGTATCCTGCAATTTCTGGTAGCCGACCGGAGATAGTAGCCACGACTTGACCGCTGCGGTCTTGGCGGGCAGACCGTTGAAGAAGAACGCCTCATACTTGATATCCACATTCTGATACCGCCGCCGACCTGCTCTTGCATTCTCGCTGATGATGTCTCCGTTTCTGCCAGGGACCGATGTGCTTTCCACATCCGCTGCCGGGGAATCGTACACACCGGGTCCGGACAAATATAAAAAGGAAGTCCTTGCTGGACTTACCGGCAAAGGACAGATACTGCCGTGCAAACCTGCCCTTCAGATCAAACTGGGATACTGTCTTTTTCTCAGGCAAATAGCCCATACGCATCACCTCTTACTTGTAAACCGAATCGTCCTGGTCGATCATCTCATTGATCTTGTCAGCTACGATCTGTGCCACCTCGTTATCGTTCCGGGCGTTGTAGCCGTTCACCGTGATGTGAACGCCGCCCAGATTCGTGTTCTTTGTTGTTCCGCCGCCGGCCAGAGCAGCCTGCGGAAGATTCCAACCGCTTGTGTTCATCCGGGGCATATTGATCTCTGGCAGGCTGAAGGAGCAGATTCCCGCCATCCCCTGCTGAACCTTAGAGGCCATAGATCGGATCTGCTTCAGCAGACCGTCCTCGCTGTCCCTGATGCCTCCAGTCAGCAGCCTCATGAAGTCAGGCATATAGGTGTCGGCATCGGCCAGCGGTCCTTCGTCCGGCACCGAGAAGTGCAGGAAACTGCGGATGCCGTTTGCCACGCTCTTAGCGGCATTGCCGACCCACGACACGCCTTTCTTGATGCCTCCATCGATACCGCTGACCACATCCTTGCCCCATTTCACCGCCGAGGAAGCCACGTTCTTGACGCCGCTCCAGATGGAGGATGCCACGTTGCCGATGGCAGACGCCGCATTGGAGATGCCATTCTTAATGGCAGTCACACCATTGGAGAACACAGAAGTGACTTTATTCCAGATGTTGGTCACGCCCTCACGGAAACCATCGCAGTTCTTCCAGAGAGCGGTCAGCCCAAGGCCGACACCGCCGACTGCGGCCACCGCAATACCAGCAGGGCCAGCAAGACCAGCCAGTGCTGTACCTGCCGAGGCAAGCACACCGCCAGCCGAAGAAGCGATACCAGCCAATGCACTGCCTGCACCGGCTGCAAGACCAGACACCGTTGTGCCAACAGAACCGAACAGCCCCGCAATCGCAGAACCAGCTGAGCCAGCGATGCCGCCCAGCGTGGAGCCTACACCGGAGAGCAGCCCGGACAGGCTGCTGCCAACACCGCCGAGCTTGGAGAGAACACCAGTCGTAACGCTGCCGAGGTTCGACAAGATGCCGGTTCCGCTGCTGCCAAGGCTGCCCAGCTTCGAGATGACACCGGTGACACCTTGTCCCAGACCACCCATCTTGGAGGTCAGCCCGGAGATCAGATTGCCGAAGTTCGAGACGATCTGTCCGCCATCGGCGTTGCCGATTTTCGACAGGAAACTCCCCATCTTCGACAGCAGACCACCGCCGCCATCCGTTCCCAGTGCATTGCCGAGGTTCGTGAGCGTCTCGCCCAAGCTGCCGAAGGTACTCTTCATGGAGCCGAGCTTGTCCACGATTCCGGTGACAGTACTGACCGTATCGCCCACCTTACTGATACCCTCACCCAGACCTTTCAGGAAATCCGAGTTGAAGGTGTCACCGAGGCTGCGGATCGCGTTGCCCAGAGAACTGGTCTGGTCGCTCAAGTCTCCGATAGAGGTCTTCATGTCGGAGAATCCCTTGCTTCACTTCATCGCTCATGCTGCTAACCGATGTTTTGGTGATCTTTTCAAGGTCACTCCAGACAGACCTAAACTCGCTGGTCATGCCGTCCAGACCATTCATAAGCCCAGTTCGGATGCCGGATGCCAGCCCGCTTGCAGCCGACCGAACTCTACTTGTGCTGCCGCTGATCGTAGAGGCAAAGCCACTCACCACCGACTTCACCTTGTCGCCCATGTCTCCCACGGGCGTGTTCAGGTTGGTCTTCATGGAGCCAGACAATGTCTTGACGGCCTTGACGACCTTGTCTTGATTCTTCTTGATGCCGCTTGCCAGCAGCTTCATGAAGTCAGGCATATACTCGTCCGCATCAGACAGAGGGCCAGTGTCAGGCACAGAGAAGTGCAGCAGACTTCTGACTTTGCTTGCCACGTTCTCTGCGGCCCGGACGACCGAGCCTGCCGCCGCACGAACACCGGCCGCCATCTGGGAGCAGATGTCACTGCCCCAGCTGTATGCCGAAGAAGCAATGGAGCTGATAGAGTTGAAGTTGCTCTTGATGCTGGACACACCGGAAGAGACCGTGGAGCGCAGATTGGACATGGCACCGGACACCACCGACTGCACGCCGGAGAAGGTAGAGCTAGTCGTGGACTTCACGCCGTTCCAGCCCGAAGAAACCGTAGACTTCACTGCGTTCACAGCCGAAGATGCCGTGCTGCGGATGGTGTTCCAGCTGGAACTGAGTACCGACTGGATGCTCGACCAACTGCTGCTGGTCAGGCTGCGGAGGTTGTTCCATCCCGCCGTGACGGAACTCTTGACCGCATTGACTGAGCTGGTGGTTGCACTCTTGATGCTGTTCCAGCTCGTATTCAGCACGGTCTGGATGGAATTCCAACTGGACGTTGTCAAACTTCGCAGATTCGTCCACCCGGTCGTGACGGAAGTTTTCACTGCGTTGACCGATGCTGTTGTCGCACTCTTGATGCTGTTCCAGCTCGTGTTCAGTGCCGTTTGGATGGAACTCCAACTGGATGTTGTCAACGTGCGCAGGTTTGTCCATCCATTGGTAACGGAAGTCTTCACTGCGTTCACGGCTGTGGTGCTTGCCGTTTTAATGGAATTCCAGCTTGCCGTCAGGCTCGACTGGATGCTGGACCAGCTGGATACCGTCAGGGAACGAAGCTGTGTCCAGCCGTTCGTCACTGCGGTCTTCACACTGTTCAGGCTGGTTGTCACGAAAGTCGTAATTCCGGTCCATGCCGTAGTGAGGTTGGTCTTGACCGCATTCCATGCCGTAGTGGTATCCGAAGCGATGCCGGACCACGCTGCCGACATGGATGCCTTGATGCTGTCGATCTGGGTCGTCACAGACTGTGCCATGCCAGTACAGGCAGTCGATACGGAGGTAGACACACCCGACCATGCGGTCTGGGCTTCCGCCTCCACACCGGACCATGCGTTAGAGGTATCCGTTTTCATCTGGGTGGTAGAGTCACTGGTCTTGCCGGTGATGACATCCCAGATACCACCAAAGAATCCGGAGATTCCTTCCCATGCGCTAGAGATGCCGGACTTGATACCCTCCCACGCAGTGCTTGCCGTAGACTGGATGCCTTCCCATGCCCCAGACAGCCCGGTGGCCACCGTTTCTACCGCCGAGGTCACGCCGGACTGGATACCGTCCCAAGCTGTAGAGATCGCACCCTTGATGCCATCCCACGCAGATGAGGCAGTTGTCTGGATGCCCGTCCATGCAGTCGAAAGCCCAGAGCCGAGCGTCTCAACCGCGCTGGACACAAAGGAGGAGATTCCCTCCCACGCGCCGGAAATGACACCCGAAATGCCCTCCCACACAGTCGATGCCGCCGACTTGATGTTCTCCCAGGCTGTAGACCAGTCGCCGGAGATCACGCTCATGACCGTCGAGATGACGGCCGAGATTGCATCCATAACCCCGCTGACCACGCCGGAGATTGCCTCCCAGACCGTAGAGAATACCGTCTGCAAGCCGGTCAGGATACCGCCAAGGAAATCCGAGATTCCGGTGAATGTCGACTGTGCGTTCTCGTCCATCTCACCGGTTTTACCCGTGAAGAACGAGACGATGCCGTTCCAGATACCCTCGAAGAAATCCTTGATTCCTGTCCAGACCCCGGTAAAGAAATCCGAGATCCCATTCCAGACGGTAGATGCTGTGGTCTGGATGCCTGTCAGGATGCCGGAGAAGAAATCGCTGATTCCTGTCCAGATTCCCTCAAAGAATCTCTTGATGCTCTCCCAGACCGAACTCCAGTCCGTACCGAACCAGCCGAGGAACACATCTGCTACAGCCTTCAAGGTGTCCAGCACCGTGGAGAAGATGGACTTAATTCCTTCCCAAATTCCGGAGAAGACTCCTTTGACTTCCTCCCACGCTCCACTCCAGTTTCCCTGGAATAGATTAGAGAACACATCGAACAGACCAATCAGCGTGTCAAGGACTGTTCCCAGTACCGTGGATACAACCTGAAAGGCACCCTCAAACACAGGAGCCAAAACCTGACAGAAGCCGTCCCAGACAGCTTTCAGCACCTCTACGATATCCTTGAAATCAAAGCCGAGGGCATTGAGCCGCTGGGTCAGCTGGTCGCAGAAGCCGCGCACTTTTTCGGCGATTCCATTCCAGATGTTAGTAATAGCTGTACGGAACTCTTCATTGGTATTCCAGAGGTGCATGAATGCAGCCACCAGCGTACCGATCACGGCAACCACTGCCATGACGGGAGCCGAAATGCCGCCGAGAGCTGCGCCCAGCTTCCCGAACAGTCCGCTTGCGCTGCCCACACGGGTGGAGAGCAGCCGGATGCCCTTAGCCAGCGAACTGAAGCCCTTTAATGCTGTGCCCGCTGTCGATATGGTTTTTACCCAGCACGATAAGCAGCGGTCCAATGGCCGCAGCCAGAGCCGCCACCTTGAGGATGGTCTCTCTGGTGCTGTCGTCCATACTGTTGAGCTTGTCCACGAATGCCTGCACCGCCGACACGATCTTGCGGATGGTGGGCATCAAGAGGTCGCCAAAGGAAATAGCCAGCTCCTCCAACTGAGATTTCAGAATGGTAAGCTGGCCGTTGAGGTTATCCTGCATGGTCTCTGCCATGCTCTCCGCAGAACCGTCACAGTTCTCAATGGCACCACGGAGCTTGTCGATGTCACCTTCGCCGGCATTCATCAGAGCAAGGAAACCGGACATAGCGTTCTTGCCGACCAGCGATTCGGCATTGGCTGCCTTTTTCAGATTCGGTCAGACCGGAGAAAGCCACACGGCACTCCGCAAGGATATCGTTCAGGCTTCTCATACTGCCGTCCGCATTGCTGGTGGCAATCGTGACCTCTCCGATGTTCTTGCCTGCAAAGGTCACTTCACCGGCAAGGTTGTTCATGATGGAACGCAGCGAAGTACCTGCCTGTGATGCCTTGATACCGCTGTTTGCCATGAGTCCGATAGCTTCCGCCGTATCCTCTGCACTGAAACCCAGCGCACCGGCGATAGGCGCACAGTACTTGAAGGTCTCGCCCATCATGCTGACGTTGGTGTTTGCATTGGACGATGCCGCAGCAAGAATGTCCGCAAAGTGTCCAGAATCCGCGGCCGACAAACCAAAGGCAGTCAGCGCATCCGTGACGATATCAGAGGTAGTCGCCAAGTCCTCACCGGATGCAGCAGCAAGGTTCATGATACCTTCGATGCCATCCAGCATATCCCCGGTCTTCCAGCCGGCCATCGCCATATATTCCATAGCGGAGGCGGCTTCGGAGGCAGAGAACTTGGTCTTGGCACCCATCTCGCGGGCTTTGGCACGGAGCTGGTCAAAGTCATCCCCTGTTGCACCGGAAATAGCAGAGACCTTGCTCATTTCCTGGTCGAAGTCTGCTGCGGTCTTTACCGCCGCTGTGCCTAAGCCAGTAACTGCCGCCGTAACCGGCAGGAACTTCTTACCCACACTTTCGACCTGAGAGCCAACCGTCTGGAGCTTTTCTCCCACCGCATCGATCTTGGCAAGGGTCACATTGGTGACCGCCGCCTGTTCCTGCAGGGATTTAAGGTTCTGCTCCGTCTCCACGATCTCACGCTGGAGCGCATCGTATTGCTCCTGCGTGATCTTACCGTCCGCAAGCTGCTGGTTGGCCTGCTCTGCCGCCGTCTTTAAGGTGGTGAGCTTCTCCTTGGTGGCTTCGATGGCATCCTTCAGCATTCTCTGCTTTTGGGTGACCGTCTCGGTATTGGAGGGGTCCAGTTTCAGGAGCTTGTTGACATCCTTCAACTCAGACTGCGTTGTTTTGATGGTTTTGTTGACGCTTTCCAGTGCCTTGGATAATTTTGTAGTGTCGCCGCCGATCTCAACGGTAATGCCTGCGATTCTGGATGCCATGCGGATAACCACCTCCTCCGGGGCATAAGTAAAGACCCATCCGCACAAGGCGAATAGGCCGAAAGAAATATGATACTCGTAGGAAAGTAACTCGTGAGTTACTTCTTATGTGGGCTTAAAAATTTACAATTCTATCGTTGATATGAGCCGGAAAAAGAGCTATACTTAAATTGAGAAATTGTACTCAAAGGAGGTACGCCCTATGAGTGAACATCAAATTGACATTGCGGATATGCAGTGCTGGGTTTTCCGTATGGCTCAAGCCAAGTGGAAAAAAGTCTCCCGAAGCCTGCACGAAGATATTTCAGGATAATGATGTGTTTGGATTTATTGCCAGATGCTATGATTTTCTCCATTTGAGCAGCTATGAGTGCGCCTTGGACGATGTCGAGGAAATGCTTAAGAATCGAGGTGTTTCCGTATGCTGACATTAACAAATGGAATGCTCCTCTATCACGGTAGTTTCACACAGGTGTCCGAAATCGATCTTAACAAATGCAAGCAAGGAAAAGATTTCGGACGCGGTCTCTACGTCACAAGCTCCTACAAGCAGGCTCAAGGTTTTGTTCCGCTGTCTGTGAACAAACAAGTCAACGAGGAAAGATTGCCTACTGGCACAACGATTGGTTACATTTCTGTTTTCAAACTTCATATGAATCCTGACATTGCTATTCACTTATTCAACGCTGCGGATAGGAATTGGCTGCATTTTGTGGCTTCAAACCGTAGAAGAACATTGTTCCCGGATGTCCGGGAACGGTATGCCAAGTTTGATATCATCGGTGGGAAAATAGCCGATGATCAAACTGCTCGTACCTTGCAGCTTTACACCACGCGCGCTTATGGCGAGCCAGGCTCCGAAGACGCCGATAGCTTTGCTATCAAAGCACTACTGCCGAATCGTCTGGAAGACCAGTTCTGTTTCTGCAACGAAAAGGCAATCCAATCCCTCGAATTTGTAAGGAGTGATCTCTATGACTTCAAGCACCTATAATATCAGCGATGAACAGCGCGAAACCTGTGCTGTAAACGTCATGCGAGCAATGCTCGAAGATTACTGCACCGAAACAGGTGTTCCCTTCAATCAGGCTTTCTTTGAGTTTTCGAGCTCTCCTGCTTATAAGGAACTGTTCGATTACTCCACTGGTCTTTGGATGGAGGGCCCGGATTATCTCCGCAATGTCTTTGAAGATACTCGCAAGCCCACCGATTCTGCTTCTGCATAGGAGTTCCGCATGACCGAAAGAGAAATTGACATAGCAGATATGCAATGCTGGGTTTTTCGCATAGCACAGACCAGATGGCATATTTCACCTATCGAATGTGCTGAACTATTCAAAAAGTACGATATACTCGGATATATTTCCGAATGTTACGACTTGCTCTGTACATACAGCTATTATCATGTTGTTGATGACGCTGAATTAATTTTGGCCAGCCACAATGTCTTTATAAACGATATCAATTCTCTAAAACAAACTGCGTCTCCCTTTATTTCCGAAGAAGAATTGTTTCGACGTCTCGGTATCACTGAAGATGACCTTGTTGGTTTTGATGATGTTGAAATCGAATAGGACTGTCTATCACAGTATTTTCCGCCCAGCATTCGCTGGACGGGATTTTTCTTTATCCCCACAAACTCTTGTGCTTATTTTGCAATCAATATAAGCACGAAAGTTTAGTTAGAAACGGTCAAAAGTCAGCCTGCGATGCCAACTCCTGATACGGATACTCATCGTTCTGCCGCTCTGTGAACATATCATTAACCAACCCGATGGTCAGCAAGTCTAGGTCGGCTATGCTGATACCGAGCTGCACACAGCGCAGCATGAAGAGCGGGGGTGGTCATTACCCGCTCACTTTTGCGAGGTTTTTTTCTTGCCTCTACCTCCGTCTGTACGTTCAACCCCCACAGTTCGATCAACTGGGGCAGAATCTGGTAGATGGAGAAGGTGTTGAAGTTCTCCAGCCACTCATCCGGGTTGTCCGGCACCTGATCCGGATGGGCGTGCTTCGCCATAATGAATGCAATGTTCTCGAACATCTCCAGGCTGAACAAGTCAAGACTGGAACTCTCCTCGTTGCCGTCATCCACGCTTTTTTTCAAGGGATCTCAGATCCTTGTAGATATCCCGACCGAACTTAATGCGGTACAGACGAGGAACGGCTGCACTGGCTCGGAACTCCACCATCTGACCATCGATCTCGATTTTCTTTGTGACTGCCATAGTCTTTATCCTCCATTTCATGTAGAAAGGACAGAGCCTCCGCACTGCCCTCGGTTCGTGTACTTGCTTACTCTGCCGGGTCGATGCTGACCAGTGCATTGCCGCCGCTGACGGTGGGCAGCTTGCCATCCCATTTCTGGATCTTCTGGTACTCGATCAAGGTATCAGACAGGCTCTCTGCAATCTTGCGATGCGCTTCGGCCTGAGCATCTGCGGCAATGGAAGTCTTCTGTGCCTCCGCCTCTGCCTTGGTGATTGCCACCTGCTTATCTGCTTCTGCCTTGGCAATGGCGGCCTCGTTCTCGATCTTCTGCTTGTCAGCGTTCTGCTGGGCGATGGACTTCTGCTGGATGGCCGTATTATAGGCTTCCTCAAAATCCATATCGTTGATGACCACCTTATTGATGAACACCGCATCCTCGCCGTACTTCTGGTTCAGGGATTCCGCCAGCTTCTGCTGGGCCAGAGGCTCAATCTTGATGCGGTTGGTCACTTCATTGGGGCCAAGCTCTGCCATCGCGGACTTGATGGCAGATGCCACCAGCTCGTCACCGACCAGATTCTTGGTGTCAGACACATTCGCGTACAGCCATGCGCTCTTTTCGGGAAGCACCTGATAGGTCACAATGACATCCGCAGCGTAAACCGGAGTCTTGTCGGAGGCTTCACCCCAGATCTGCGCCTCGATATGCTTGTCTTGCTGCTTATTATTTACGGTGTGGATGCTCTGGACGAACGGAACGGTGAAGTTCAGCTTACCGCTTTGGATGGTCGTTTCCTGAATCTGACCGAAGCTGGTCTTCACGCCGGTGTATCCGGTCGGTACGATGGTCACAGCCCTGCACAGCAGGAAAGCCACAAAGATGACAGTAAACAGGGAAAATACACGATGCTTTTTCATATTAGAAATCTCCTTACACAATAATGTAGTGGCAGAGCCGAAGCCCTGCCTCGTTTTCATCAGCCCTGAGGATCAGTCTCCTCAGTCCCCATACTGGATGCCTCAGACTGCGGCTCGTAGACCTTTTCGTACCACTTGTTGTAGACATCATCGCTGGTATTAGTGCCGGTCTTGGCCTTGACATAGCCATTTGCCAGCGGAGTTGCCTGCAGGGTCAGCTTATCGGTCTTGACCTCCTTGCTGTCCTCGTTGGTGTCGCCCTCCACTGCCGGACGGGATGCGACACAGTTGTACATGACATGACGGATATGCCGCTGGTCGCCATCAAACTCAAACAGGAATGCGAAGTGCTCCAGCTCGGCATTGGCGTTTTCCGCCATAACGCCGTTGCCGTCCAGTTCCTCGTGCATAATGTCCGTGAGGAAGGACTCCGGGATCAGGGCGATTTCCAGATCACCCTCATAGCCGGAGTTGTTATTCACGACATAGTAGGCGATGTTGTCCGCATAGAACGGTTCGATCTCACCATTGGCATCCATAGAAAGACTGACTGCACCGGTGATGCGGACCGGGTTTGCGTAGGTGACGCTGCCATCCTCGTCAAAGGTCGCCTTGGCATAATGGCAGTTTTTCAGGCCAAATTTGACCTTATTGCTTTTCTTGCCCATTGCTTTCTCCTCTCGTGAAAAAAAGCCCTGCGGCTGACTTAGACAGTCAGCTCATACAGGACTTCATACATCTTCTCCGTCTCGATCCAAACCTCACTCTTTTTTTCATAAAAAGAGTTCATGTTCGGTCAGGACTTCTTCGATTGCTGCCTCCGTATCCGGATCTTTGTAATCGGTGTACACCTCGATAGCCAGCCGATTGAAATGGTGGTACACGAGGTTGTCTGCGCCGAAGTTCTTCGCTCTCGGGTACAGGAAACAGATGAACGGTGGATCGGGACTCTCCCCTTCTGCGAAATGGTCATACGCATAGGGCAGCCCCATTTCTTCCACCATTGCCTTGACTTCTGCGTGGGTCATGGTGCCTCCTACTTCAGTGCTTTCTCGATGAGGCTTTGGAGCAGCTCGACACCCTCCTGCTCGGCAGGAGCAATGTGCGGTCTTGCCGCCACACGCCCACCGCCGCGCTTGGCGTGCCCATTTTCCAAAAGGTGCGCCAATTGGTATCGGTCCTTGGAATGGACGACCATCTGGAGGCTCTGGCTGGATTCTTCCTGTTTTGTTGCCACCCAACTGGATTTATACCGCCCTGTCCGAGACGGTGCGCCTGTCTCGATTTGTTCCTTGACCGTCTTGGCCGACTTTCGAACAGCCCGTTTGACCTCGAAGGATGCCAGCTTTGCATATTCCTGCAAGCCTTCATTGATGGCTTCTGCCATCCCGTCAATGCTCACGGTCTTGCTCATTTCTGCCTCCGTTCCAGCCTGCAATGCAGCTTTGTGGTTTTCTTGTTGTTGTAGTTCATGGGGTCAACTGACGTTATGTCATAAAGCTCACCACGAAACAGTACCCGGAACCCGGTGGAGGTCAATTTATTGACCTCACTGCACCATCGCACCGTGAACACCACGCTTTTCTGCTCGGCTGTGACTTCACCTTCATCCTCCTGCGCCTCATAGGTCGAAGCGTAGGCGAAGCAGGTGTAATAATCCACCCATGCGTTCCGATGATTTCCGACCTTATCGGTCATGTGCTTACTTCGCTGGATTGTGATCCGCTCATTCAGTTTCTCGATCATCAGAACACCCCCTCCCTCACAGCAAACAGAATGGAACGAAGCGTCAGCATCAACTGCTTATGGTCCGCTTCGTCCCGGTGCTCGTACAAATAGCCCAGTGCATACAGAATTGCCACACGGCAAGTGCTGCGGAGGGCTTCCAGCTCCCTCGTCGGTGTGACCCCGTTCTCGGCATCCCGGTCAGCGGCATTGACTGCCTCCCACTGGTCATCTGAAAGCCGGCCCACATCCTTGCACATCTGCTCGGCCGAGGAAAGCAGGATACCGATCAGGGCATCTTCATCCCCGCTGTCCACGCGCAGATAGGTCTTCGCTTCAAAAAGCGGGATCAGTGCCATGATCGGTCATCCCCCTCTCTTATCAGCCGCCGGCAGCCATCTGGAGGAGCTGCACGGACTCGGGCAGGATCAGCTTGCCATCGACACGCTGAGTGGTCAGGAAGCCGACCTGATCCGTGCGGGCATACAGCTCGTTCAGGCGACGGAAAGTGCGGTTCTGGCGGTCAGCCACCCAGTAGTAGCTGTAGTCACCAAAGGCCATGACCTTGTTGCCGCCCTTGATCTCCGGCATAAAGGCGGATGTCTTCAGAGGACGGTTCAGCAGAGTATCGGGCTTGCCGATCTCCAGACCCGGCTTCCAGATATAGTTGCCGTTGTTGTCCTTGATGGTCATCAGCTGCAGCACCAGTGCCTCGTTGCAGAGGAACTGCGCCTTCTTGCGATAAGGAGCCTTCAGCGCATAGTACAGCTTGAAGATCTCATCAAAGGTGACAGCATCCTGCTTGGCAGCCTTGACACCGACCTTTGCGCCGCCGGTCTCTGCCAGCAGACCCAGAGGCTTACCAACACCGTCACCGGTGATGAAGGCGCGCTCCTCCGCATTGCCCATACGCACACCGAAACGGCGGGCAATATAGGTGGCGAGGTCAAAGGCGGAGTCGTTCAGCAGCTCATTGGAGATCTTGATCATAGTGCCCAGCTTGTAAGCGGACAGCATGGTCGGCCGAAGGTGGTATCGCTCTCCGGGATCTCCTCACCCTCATCGATCCAGGTGGCCTCACCGTCATCCTGGGCGATGGGGATCTTGCGGGTGCCGGAGCTGGTGCGGATGACAGTCGCCATGCCACGGAAGATGTTGTTCTCCTCCAGTGCCTCCACCAGCTTCTTTTCGAACTCATCGGGAACGGTAAAGCCGCCCTCGGTATCCTCGCCCACAGACAGAGCGTTGCGGACCTCGCCGTAGTGACCACGGTTGCGGATCATGTTCCAGAAGTTCTCGGCGTACTCGGCAGTGGCAGTCGGCTTTACATCCTTCTTTGCACCGTTCTTAGGATCGGCATGGACGGGGTTGGAAGTGGGCGCAGACAGCTGTGCCTCGATCTGTGCCTGCTGTTCCAGCCGCTCGATCTCAGTACCCAGGTCCTTGACCTCCTGTGCCATCTTGTTGTACTGCTCCACAGCCTCGGCCTTGACCAGACCGTTATCGCCGCGGTTCTTTCAGGAAATCCTTGGTCTGCTCCCAGAGGGTATTGCGCTTGGTGCGCAGTTCCAGAATCTTACTCATAGTGTTGTACCTCCATGAATTTCGTGTTTTCGGCATGAAAAAAGCCGGGGCGCATCATTTCATGCACTCCAGCTGTTTCATCAGGACGTTATAGGAGTAATCCCCTTCCTCCGTCTTTCCGTCCATGTCAAGGACAGGACCGGCTTCCGCAGGGAGATCACTGGGCGGCTCCGTTTGAGCCGCAGGGGTATCAGGCTTGACTCCCAGACGATTCAGGACGATTAGATCCATCTGACGGCTGGAGAAAAGGTGCCCTGCCGTATCCTGTTGGAACGGCTTCTTTTCTTCGCCCTCGCCCGGTTCTTCATCGGGAGTCTTCTCCGGCTTATCGGGGTTCACCGGGTCACTGTCAGGTTCATCCTCTTTCTTTGAGAAAAGGATTTCATCCGCAAAGCCCAATTCCACGGCTTTCTTCGCATTCATCCACGTTTCGTTGGACATGAGGTTTGCGATTCGGGCATGGGACAGGCCACTCTTGGATGCGTAGGCGTTGATGATGCTCTCCTTGACCTCGTTCAACACCTCGATAGCTTTCTCCATATCCTTGGTGTTTCCCATGGCAATGGTACTGGGGTCATGGATCATCAGCATAGCAACCGGGCTCATCTGGACGGTATCTCCGGCCATGGCAACAACGGACGCCGCAGATGCAGCAATCGCATCGATCTTGACCGTGATGCTGCCCTTGTAGTCCTTGAGCATGGTATAGATCTCGGCAGCAGCAAACACATTGCCGCCCGGGCTGTTGATCCAGACGGTCACATCACCCTCACCGGCATTCAGCTCATCCCGGAACATCTGCGGTGTAATTTCATCACCCCAGAAAGATTCCTCGTCGATGGGGCCTTCCAGCCGAAGGGTTCTGGTCTCGTCACTGTCCTTGATCCAGTTCCAGAACTTTTTCATATTGCTCTCCTTTCTTTCTGTCGTTGGCGTACTCTCACTCTGCCGGTTTTCGCTGTCAGGGGTTTCTTCCTCCGGCTGTGTCTGCTGAGGCTGATTCTGCTGGGCCGCGGCAGCCTTGTTCTGCTGCGCCAGTCCAGCATTCTTCAGCTTCACATAGCCACCGTTGAGGTAGTAGTCATCACCGCCCTGGTCAGCCGGGATCAGATCCATGTTTTCCAGACGATGGATATCGTTGGGAGACAGAAAACCATTGCTGATGCCGGTGGCATAGCCGTTCATCCGGCTCTGGTAGTCGCCGCGCAGCAGACCGTCCACATTGAACTTCGGAAAGTAGGTATCCTGCTCTTCCTCCAGCAGCAGATCCTGATGATGCCCTGCTCAATGCGGACAAGCCACGGAGTCAGGGAATGCATCACGAAGTTCAGCGACTGGTATTCGATGTTGGAGAAGGTCGCATGGGACAGATCCGCTACCAGATGCGGAGGCACACGGAAAATGCGACATATCTCCGTGACGGAGAACTGCTTGGATTCAAGGAACTGACTGTCTTCCGGCGGCAGCGATACAGGCTTGTAGGTCATGCCTTCTTCGAGAACCGCCACACGATGGGCGTTGGCTGCGCCACCGTATGCCGCTTCCCAGTTATCCCGGACTCGGTTCGGGTCTTTCATGACGCCGGGATGTTCCAGCACACCGCTGGGCTGAGCGCCGTTCTTGAAGAACGCCGAGCCGTACTTATCCACCGCAATGGAGGTGCCAAGGCTGTTTTCATCATGGCAATCGGTGAGAAACCGATCAGGCCATTGAAGCCCAACCCCGGCACATGGAATATCTCATCCCGGCGAAAGTAGATATCCTTGTTCTGCTCTCCCGGAACTTCATCCGTATAGGCGTGGTAGATGTAGTACAGTTCTCCGCTTTCATCGCGATCCACTTCGACGTTTTCCGGCAGCAGCGGATACAGACCCAGTACCGTGTTCTTTCCATCCCGGACGATCTGTGCGTAGGCATTGCCCCAGAGGAGCAGATGGGTCATCAGGGTCTCCCAGAAGACGAAAGCCGTCATCTCCGGGTTCGGCTGCCGATACAGGATTTTGTACAGCGGATGATCCCGTGCCTTTTCCTTGTTGCCGTTGTCATCCGTCACCCGATACAGATGCAGCGGCAGGGCCGCAATGGACTCTGCCAGCAGTCGAACACAGGCATACACGGTCGGGATCTGCATGGCGGCTTTTTCGTCCACCTGCTCTCCTGCATTGGAACGACCAAACACAAAAGGTCTGCCCGGAATCGCGGACATTGTCCGTGACCTCTGGCAGACCTTGTTTGGGTGGTGATTCTGTTTTGGGGAGTCCCTTGGGTTTTCAAAACCTAGCCATTCCCAGAATGTCATTTTTCAGCAAATCCTTTCATTTTTTCTTTTCCTTGTGTTCCAACAAGTGGTATAATATAGTCTATACTGTTGCTTACGGAGGTTTTTCCATGCTGACGATAAATCAGTTGATGCGATATCTGCGTTCCAAACATCATATTACTGTCAAAAAGCAATCAGTCCCAGTCATTGCGCAACATGGGCTACTATCATGGTTTTTTAAGGGCTATCGGTTTATCCGAACCCCGAACCAAAGGATTGCTTTTTCTTCGTTTGATGAAGTCTCTGCTTTAAACAATTTCGATATGAAATTGAAAGCGTTGTTTTACCCTAAGGTCACGTTTATCGAAACTGCATTAAAGAGCTATGTGATTGAAGCCACACTTAAGGATTCTCATTCTGAGAACATCGACACAATCTTCGGTAAATCAATCACAAACTACCGTTCCTTCACTCCAGGTAGCAGAAACTATCATCAGGAATACGCAAAACGCATGTCGCTTCGTAGCAAAATCAATAGTGCTTTGCTTCGTGATTATGGAAACAAAAAGCAAACCGTCAATCATTTTTTTGACACCGACCGGTCCATACCTATTTGGGCGGCTTTTGAATCCCTGGCACTAGGTGAATTCGGAACTTTTCTTTGCGTGTGCAGTACCGCTGGGCATCTGGGTCACGACCAGAGCTGCACCGGTCTGGAACATGGTCTTTGCGGCGCGGATACTTGCTGCGCGCCACCAGTCTGCACTCATCAGATACTTCATATTCTTATCCTCCATGATTTTGTATATCAAAAAACGATCATGTCACGTTCATCGTAGATGCTGCCCTGCTGCTGTCCTTCATTTCGGATGCAGCGGTCCAGTGCCATGATCGCAGCGACGATACCGTCGATTTTCTCCGGCGACTTTACCTTGGTAGGCTTAATATTGCCGGCCGGATCAGTGTCCACGACCACATTGCCGGCCATCC